>Ga0325403_1000300_pt1 | contig 31781 bp, 23 predicted proteins | sample PopdelMetagenome_19_FD_205665 | JGI IMG/M metagenome (GOLD analysis project Ga0325403, IMG submission 205665) | Populus deltoides microbial communities from Bellville, Georgia, United States - Xylem-PdKOR-R4 | ecosystem: Host-associated > Plants > Phyllosphere > Stem > Wood/Secondary xylem... | reverse complement strand
GCTGCGATTCCAGAAGTGTTCCTCCGCAATTCCTGGAGTTTTGGGGGACTATTTTGTAAATTTGGATTATTTAATATAATTTTCATTTAGTTTTGAATTTTTATAATTTGTATTGTGGATGTAAAAAAGCAAAAAGAAAGAAAAGAAAGAGAAGAAAAAATACAGAAAAGAAAAGAAACAAAAATATAGTAAAAGTGAATGTGTGTGTTTGTATTTGTTTTATTTTTTATATGTATATTTTTTATGATGAAATTGCAAAGATTAAAGAAGAATTTAATATTTTGATTGGATCACGGTCAAGAATTATTAACTTATACGTAAGTTGTATTTCTAATATCCGATGAAAAAACAATTATTAAAACTTCTTTAAGCACATCAAATTCGCGAAGCAGCTTACCTCAGGTAGGGTGCGTTAGGGGTGCTAATACCTTCTCTAACCACAACCAGTCCCTTACCCGCGAATCTCTGACAAGACCAGTACATCCGGTTTCCTAGTAGCCCTCAATCAATTACTAGGTGGCGACTCCAACGAACCAATCAAATCAAAACATAACAACGAAAAATCGTCAACCGACGCCGCGCGGATTTTTTAGACGTGCGACATCAACCATGAATTAGAATAAGATATCAATATTATCATGACATAGTTGTTCTATTACAGTTATGGTTTGACGGATTGAAAATCAAGAACTCCAAAAAGTGTATAAAGTGACCTTATCTTTTCAACTTGATTTTTCTTGCTCAAATAATCAAGCTCCATGTAAGGCATTTATATTAATTAGGCATAGAAATGCTCCTACAGTCATGAGTAAAATCAATTACAGTTACAAAACAAACCATTACTTATCATCAAACAACTAGAGAATATAAATGTGAACAATATCCTAACCTCATATCATGTTGTGGTCATAAACTTTATTAAAAGATTTTATGATCTTATTTTAGTTTTTTTAGTGAGAAAAAACAATACAGAAGCCAATAACATGAGGCATAGAACACCATAACTATCAGAAGACACCCAAGATATTTTATTTTTATTAATAATCTTTTGGGCTTAACCCTATCGCGTCAGTCCATAAACATTTGTGCAAGACTATTCATATGGTTTCGTAGTGACAGATCCACAACTAACTTATCATAATAACCTGTATCAATTAGGTTGTACATCCTCATTCATTCGCTTTTATGCTCTTTCTCATCTTTCTTTTCTTTTCTTTCTCTCTAGTTGGGTCATTGGCCTAACCATTGCTTGGTTAGGCTCTTAAAATTAGGCCATGTTGGACCTACAATTTTTTCCCTATAAAAAAAGAAATCAATATGGAAAATCTATCAAAGAATCCTTGTAAAAGAGAGTTTTCTCACTCGTATAATTTTATAAATTTTGCCGTACATGGACGCGCAATGTTAGGGGGTTATAGGAGTTGCCACCAAGTTGTTTGGTTTAGGGTTGCTAGGAAACCTAGTTGTAGTGGTTTTATTTTGAGATTTTAAGGGTAAGGGATTGGTTGTGGTTAGGAATGGTATTAGCACCCCTAGCACACCCTACCTAAGGTAAGCTGTATTGTGTAGTTGAATATGATTTAAAGGTTTTTATGGGTTTTTAACCAGTAGTCTGTCTATGGATTTGGATGAATATTTATTCATTTGAATAAACCTAGTGTTTTGAATTTATTATAGACTCATGTGTGCCCAAATGAATTATTATGGGAAGTATCCATATAGGTGCCTTGACAGGATTCAATATCTATCTTAGAAGGCGGATGCGTGTTCCACAACTAGTGCATGGTAAAAAATACTCTCAATTAATATTGGTGAATATTCAAACTAATTCTGAAAATTTTATGGTCAACTTCTAATATTTAAATAGCAGTTTACTTGTAGGTCCAACATTTATATTAGAAGGTTGATAATTAATTCTCATGAATTAAAATTTATAGGGGTTATTGAAATATTGGTCAAGTTCTCATGGATCCAATAAAATGATTATTAAATTCAAAATGCATGCTGATATATATTTTGTAAAAACAAAATGCTAAAACATATATTGTTTATATATCTATATTTTAAGCAAAAACATGATTTTTGTATTTTTGACCCAAAAATACATTTTTTCTTTTTATTATTATTTATAATTTTTTTTTGTATTTTTTGTAAGGCCACATTTGGCCAAAAACAAAAAGTGTTTGCCAAACACAACCTTCAACAAAAGAAATCTTAACAAACATAACAGCAAACCAAATAGGGTCTAAGAACTGACCTGGTTTTGACTCGACTAGGTTATCCTGACTAGGTCGACTCGACTGGGTAGACCCAAAAAAAACCAAAACAAGGACCCAAAACTGAAACAGATTCAACATAAGAAAAATATAAAAACTTCAAAATTTCTCAAGAAAAATGGATCAAACACAGAAGGAATGAAGAACACCAAGAACATTCAAACATAAATCCAGTAACATGAATATCAAACCAGATTACATTTAAAGCAATAAAAGACAAGGTTTTAATTGCAATCAAGCATAGATCAATAATCAAGTGTTATTTTGCTTCAATTATTACTCAAATATTATGATTTTTGTTGCTACCCAATTTTTGACCCAATGTTTGAATTTTTTTTGAAAAAAATCAAAAATAGCAAAAACAATGAAAACCTCAAAAAATACATTCTTGATATATTTGCATCGTTTTTAGCATTTTCAAAGTCATCTCAAAAGAATTTAAATTTTCAAAGGTATTTTGAACGCGTTCAACTTTTAACGCGTTAATTTTACAATCACTGATTTTCTTTGTTGAATCGACGTTGATATTGTTTGTTTTCAAAATAAATTCAAAATACAAAAAAAAAAGAGAGTTGAGAGACCAATGTGTTTGTGGCCAGGCCACACTTCTCTTATAAATACCAATCTACACAACACACACATGGGAGAATTTTGTATAGAAAATTAAGGGGACCACAAAACAAAAACCCTAAACCTAAATTTTCTCTTCTAGCCAAGAGGAGCCGCCGCCCCCCTTCCTTTTGGATTTTTGGCCTTCTTCCCCTACACTCGATGGAGCCTCCCTCTCTTTTGGCCAAAACCAGAGAGCAAAAAACAAGCCGCCGCCCGAAAACCCCTGACTCCCTTTCATTTTCCCCTCAGTTGACTGAAACCTTTAGCCCTCAACTAGACCTCCATTCCCATCTCCATTTTCCTTCATTTAGCTTCCCCATAACCAACCGACAGCCTCCCTACACACAGACCTAGCCTCTCTACCCACACTGAATAGGCCGCCTTCTTCCTCTAGCTTCGTCCCTCTCCATCACTAGCAGTCCTCCGCTTGCCTCACCATCGATCAAAGGAGAAAGAGAGGAGAAGGGAGCCAAAGCTTAATATGGTTTGTTCCCCCCTACTTAGACCTTTGTTGGCCTAACCGTCAGCCATAGAAGAAAGTGGGGTCAACAATCTACCAGATCCAACGGGTATGCGACTATGTGAGTCGCCGGGGAGTCACTCCACGCTCCACGGCAGATCCTCCACCGAAAGAAAAAGAAAAGAACAACAGATAGTAAACAAAACAAAAGCTGATCTAAAACAGAAAACAAATCGGCTGCTTGTTGCGTTTCTTCTTTTGTAGGTAACGGTGTTTGTCACCACCGGCGAGAAAAGGAAGAATGAAGGAAGTCATTGCAGATCCCCCCCGTTGCTTGGATTTTCTTGCGGCGGCGCATGAACCCACGCACTGCCAGTGGCGGTGGCACGTGGAAAAGACGTGTCGCCACTGTTCAGGCGACCCAAAGGCTTCACAACACTGTTCCTATGATTTGGGGCTTCCATCATTGTTCATGATTTTAGTTTGGGGCCTTTTTTTATAAATTTAAATTGTTTAATGTGTTATTTGGATTGGTTTAAACACTTATTATTTTGTAATATTTAGTTATGGGTGTGTGTGAGTGTATTACAGTAAAAAAGGTGATGTGAGTATGTTTGTATTTGTTTTATGTATGTTATTGAATTGTAAAATCATGTTTTAATAACTAATTTATTAAAGCCTTAAGAATTTGGCTAATATTTTAATTTTTTAAAATCACATCAAATCATGAAGTAGCTTACCTTAGGTTGGGTGCGCTAAGGGTGCTAATACTATCCCTAGCCACAACTAGTCCCTTACCCTCGAATCTCTGACAACGACCAGTACACTCGAGTTTCCTTGTAACCTTCAATCAAATACTAAGTGGCGACTTCCAAATCAAAACAATGATGAAAATCACCATCGACGCTGCACGGGCACGTGCGACAGAATGGCGACTCCACTAGGGACAATATTGTTTCTGGTAATATTAGACTAAGCTTTGTGTTTTTGATGTGTTTCAGTTTTTTGTGTTTTGTATTTTATTTTTGTTTTATCTATGCATTGTATAGAATTGTTTCATGCATTACATGTTTTAATTTTTGAAAACACACACGGGCTTCAGGTTAGGTAGGGGACTAGCAGCTTACCTTATGACTTTTAGTTAAGGTTTAAGTTTGTGTAAACTCCAACTTTTTGTTGAGTGCTTAGACTGATAACGATTGGTACATGTGCCATTTCATTGCCTATTGAGCCCCCATATTGCCTTCAAGAGGGTAATCGCTATCACAACGAAAGATCCTTTTGATAGAGACCAAGTAGTAAACCTACCATTTGTCTCACGTAAAAAGATTAGAACCTGCCTTTAGTATGTATGCTCCATACATATTGTTTTGCATTCGAGCAAGCCCTTCATGAAGCATCTTGAATTCAGGACTTACAGGTGACAAAATGGTCATCACTCAGGAAATTTCTGTTGTAGAGTTTGAGCAAAAATAAAAAATTCTTGTTTCATCATACAAGAGTTACGACCATATGTCACCCCTCGAAGGGCAAGTTCATCATATAGATTACAAGTTCATTCATTTATCATGCATGCTCTAAAGTTGAAACATAGGATCCCCTCACATGAGCTTAGCTATGCCTGATTGAAAAGGATGGATAATGAAGAAAGGGGTCAGAGAGAGGCTCATTGTCAAAAGGAAGTTGAGAGCAGTAAAGGTGAAGCTAGACACATAAATCTACTTGAACAAGTGCTAAGTTTCAAAAATGGAAAGAGAACGTATGTACAGTCTCTTGTTGGAAACACTGTCATTCCATGTCCCACACACAAGAAAAAATTTAGCTCTTCTCCTCAGCACTTTACCAGCAACGACCACAACCTCAAAGTTGCACCGCCTCTCCGTATTTTCAGTCATGAACAGTGGCAACAACACCTTCAGTCATCAACAAAAGACAATCTCCTTTCTGGTTCAACTGTACTGTTAGTTGTTCATCACCTCCATGTCTTGCAATAGCACCCAATAATTGCTAGCTTCTGCATCTGACCTTCTTTGAAGTCACCAAACTTCATTCCTATACTGCAGCACAAGATGTTAATTTGAAAAACAGGAGTAGAAACCGAACTTTAACGTAGCAGAACTCCCTCTACAAAGATTTGTTTATGGTTCTGCTAATGGGAAATACAAGAAGGGATACAATAGTTTCATATGCTATTTAAACTTTCTCCCACTAGTAGCAGCACCAAAACACAAAAGTAGGGAGAATAGCAAACCCAGTCCAAAAAACATGAGCAGACATGGAACTTTAACATAGCAGAATTCTCTCCATAGAAATCTGTTTGTGGTTATGCAAGTGGGGAATCTAAGAAGGGATTTAGTAGTTTCAGATCGTCTATAATTTTCTCCAACTAGTGTCAGCATTAAAATGCAAAAGTAGGGAGAAGAAACATATTTGGACTGAAAAATATGAAGAAGATTGAAAATTCAACAAAGCAGAACTCCCTCTACAGGTATTTGTTTGTTGTACTGTCAGTGAGGAATCGAAGAGGAGACATAAGAGTTTTAGATTCATCATTTTCTCTTCTAGTATATTCCATGCATTGGCAATGGCAATGTTGCGCGCTACAAGGATTACCTAACAGCCTTAAAAGGTTTCCAACAATCCTCGTACAACCACAACATTAGAAGATTGACATGATGTTGTGAAGATTGGCAAAAGAATTGAACAAGCAATGAAGAGGGGGAAGATTGAAGGTTCTGCCATGGATTCCAGAATGAGGATGAGAGATAAATTAGAAGATGACTTTGAAGGTGGGAAACCTCAGTTATGAGGTCCAGTTAGGTCTCGCTGTAGCACCAACTGCTCAAGTACCTTTGCTAAGATTGACATCCCTTTGCCACTTAAGTTTGTCGACCAGCATCTGCTAGATTCCAAACTTGTTGCCTCGACTCCATTAAATCCCATGCAACCACTATTTCCTATGTGGTATAATCCAAACAAGAGATTTGAATATCATAGGAGAATTTCAGACCATTCAGTTGAACAGTTGCAAGAATTTCAAGAATCGAGTTCAGAGGATAGTGAACGAGAGGCAAGTTGAATTTTTGAAAGATGAGTCATTGGCCATATCATCCCCCAAAAATCTTCAGAATGACAAGTGATCGAAAATGCTTAGTGAAACACAAATATTGCCAGAAAAGCTGATCCAAGAATGGCGATGAATTGGCAATCATATTGTTATGGAATTTTGCCATTTGCATTTTATTTTGGGATCACATCTCATCCTTCAACAAAACATGTCTTTTCTTTGTCTCTTTATTGTTTTGAAATCATGAGATGTTTCTTTTAAAGGGTATTTTGATAAAATATTTTGATCAAACTCCAACATGCAAAATTAAGGCTTAAAAATCCTGAAAGATTAAAAGTGTTTTGATTGTTGAAATGACTCGATGTTTGTTAAAATGGCATGAGGTAACCAAGCAAATTTTAAACCCACACATGAAACTGAACCCCACAATGTAGCTAAGTTTTAGCAGTATGTATAATAACACGTAGTGGATTCAGTAGTTATGGACTCATGAATCATGATTCTTACAAGTCCAAATCATTATACTGGACGAGGTTAAAATTTATCGGTTCTAACCAACCTTGCTTAAAATGAGAAAAGGCCATTTTTGTTATCCCTTCACTTTCTAAAGGTTATATCCCTTGTGGTCCCCATTTGAGATAGGATGATTTTCTTCTTCATAAAAAACCCTAACTAGGATCACACCCCATACTGGGGGGGAAATAAGAGATTTTTGTTAGAAAAAGATGAAGACAAAAGTGGAATCAATTGTAAAAAGAAGGCTAAGAACAAAAGTCCAATGATTGAGAGAGGCATAAAAGAAAGAAACCATAGACTAGGGTCATGTAAGAAAACTTTGAGGAAAGCTATGAGAAAGCAAAAAAAGAAAAGGTGGAAAGGAATGAAAATGCCTATCATGTTTAGAAGGGGCAAAAGAGGTTTCAATTGAGAAAAGACATAGCAAATGTCAAAAGTTAACACTAGAAAAATACTAAGCTACAAAATGTCTTTTGGTATCCATGATAAAGCCTCTAATGCTTTTGAATTATTAGACTAATTATTCATCAAGGGAAAAGTTGGATTTGCATTATGACCTATGTTAAGAGAATTCTGATATTTGAATTTAACATAGTTATATGTCATTTCCTCTACAAAGACAACAAGAGAAAAAGTTGATGAATAATTGATGTTGATCCTAGGTCTTTGAAATCCCCAAACACCTTTTGAGCCTGTGAATTTCCTTTTCTTTCATAGCTATGAACCATAGCCTGCATTACGTGCTTTTAAAAGCTCTTTTTAATCAAGTAAGCAATTTGAACTGATAAATGGCGCTCTCAAAAACTTGAAGAGCTTTTTTATAAGGGTTGTCACTTCATAAATTAAGCTACTAGTTATTATGCATGCTGATAAAATTGGTGCTAAAAAAAGAAAACAATCTTTCTTGATAAACCCTCGAGTTTTGACTTGAGCATCTTGTTTCTTGAAATTCACAAAAAGGTCACCTTATCATATGCCATCAAATGATATACCCAAAATCAGAGATTAAAATGGATACAAAGAACCATGAAAAAAGCCATTTTAATCTTATAACGAGTCAATTTATGTTTTCAAAATATCAGATAATCAAAGGACTATATTGAATAGCATGTGTTTGATCTTTGACCGAAGAAGCTTGATTTTAAAAAATACTTTCAAAAATTGACATCTCTTTTATTTCATTTCAACAATTAGACTTGAATAGACATGACCTTTGAAATATGAATTTGATCCCAAAACAAAAAATGTTGTCAAATAAGAACATTGGTCAAATTTGCAAAATCCTTCACGAGAATGACATCAACACTTCTCGATACTCCTTGAAAAGTTGACCACTTGGGGGCAATACAGTGGTCCCTAAGAAGGAAAACAAATAGTATTCAGATCCGCTAGGGGCAAAGAAAGATGATCAAATGATGAATCAGTGAACGAACATATTCCGATCATGCTGGGGGCAATGTTGTTCAAAGACAAACATGATCTAAATGAACTTCAGTAGCAATTAAGAGTAAAGATGTGCCTAGAGGACATCTTCATACTTTCACTCGAGTTACCCTCTAAAACATAGCTATGACTCCCGACAAATGTTGTCATGCAGTTGCATTCGAATGAATATTGAAAGGATGCACACCACCAAGACTGACAGTGGAACAAAGATGTACCTAAAGGACATTTTCATGTCGTCATCCTTTAAAACATGGCCTTCGACTGATGTGGACACACCATTGAATGTAAATGAATGTTGAAAAGATGCACACCACCAGGATTGACTATCGAACAATGTTGCACTGGAAGAACATTTTCATATTATCCTTTGAAACATGGCTATCAATTGATGTTGTCATATGGTTTCATTTGAATGAATGTAAAAAATATGCATACCACCAAGACTGATTATGGGACCATCTATTCTGAAGCCCAAATGCGCCCTTCACCGCATGAGTATGAGTGATAAAAGGAATGTCATTGATGAGGCCAATGCATCATTTTTCACAATCTAATTAGATGAGCTGAAAGGGATCCGTTGAGAAGAGCATGGAGCTTACAACAAAGATCCTTTTACTGTAAGCTATGAGATGCATGCCTGGGTAACTTGATGATTCTGTGAAGGTTGATGACCGTATACAATTGAAGAGTATCATTTCGACGGGAAGCAAGTTTGTGGCTAATTGGCAATTTAGGATGCGGTTGACAATAGAAAACCTTTTGATGGTCTAGCAAGATGCACACAACAAAGGAAAGAGTAGTTCTTAAGAGAATTTAGAAGATGAATGACTTGTTAAGCTTCTTCATGATGAATCAAGCAGCACCACTTTGAGTGAAGGGCTAGTACATAAATAAGCCAGCTAATCAAAAGGACAAAGGCACCTTATGACAATGGAGCATCGAAGAGAAGGGACCTATATTTCAAACCAGGTAAGGATACATGCATGTCATCTAATCTCAAAACATTGCACATAATTTTTTGAATTGTTACAGAAAAATCCTCAATGAAGTCTACCAAAATTATGGATAAAGAAAGAATCATTGAATGATAATAGCAGAGAATCACGACTTTGACCTTGAAACGGGAGAAAGATGAGATGAACCCTACCATTAGAAAAATCTCAAAGAAATAAGAAGATCAACCTTGTCATCAAGAGGAGTCTGAAAGTCAACCCTACAATCATGAAGCACCAAGCTTTCTAGCCCAATCCTGTTATCCCTTCAGGACTTTGCTAGGTCAGTCCTCTTCCATCTTAGGTAGATCACCCATTACAATGAAATCACTTCATATTATTTTCATCTGGGTAGGTCACCCATTACAATTAAACCATCCTCCACCTGGGTAGGTCACCAATTATAATGAGACCACTTCATATTTTTTTCACTTGGGTAGGTCACCTATTATAATGAGACCACATACATATTTTTGTATTGGTTTTGGTTAAAGGGGATCGTCAGATGAGATCTCAGGTTAACGCAACCACACAGAATTTAGCTTTGGTTAAAGGGAATCGCCAAATAGGATTTCAGGTTGACCAAGTTACACACTGACTTTGGTTTTGGTTAAAGGAGATCGCTATATGGGATCTCAGGTTAACCCAATCGAAAGGGCAGGTCGCCCGTGAAAATAGATCAGTGTGAGTATGTGTGGGTAGGTCTCTCGTGAAAATAGACCAAGGTAAGTGTGTATGGGCTGGTCGCCCTTGCAAATAGACCAAAATGAGTATGTAGGGGCAGGTCGCCCATGAAAATAGACTAGTGTGTATGCGTAGGCTAGTCACCCTTGAAACTAGACCAAAATGAGTATGTGTGGGTAGGTTGCCTGTGAAAATAGACCAAGGTAAGTGTGCATGGGCCGGTTGCCCCTGAAAATAGACTAGTGTGAGTATATGTGGGCAGGTTGCCCTTGAAAATAGACTAGGGTAAGTGTGTGTGGGCTGGTCACCCCTGAAAATAGACCAAAATGAGTATGTATGGGTAAGTCGCCCGTGAAAATAGACTAGTCTGAGTGTGCGTGGGATGGTCGCCCCTAAAAATAGACCAGTGTGAGTGTGTTGGCAGGTTGCCCGTGAAAATAGACCAGTGTGAGTGTGTGGGCAAGTTGCCCTTGAAAATAGATCAATTTTCTTCAAAAAGGGCAGGTCACCCAAGATAACAAGACCATTTTCTTTTAAAAAAATGAAGTTCTTGGATGAGGGGATCGCTCAACAAGCTAGGAAGATTTTTTTGTTTTCTTTACAAGCTTACTATGCAAAACATTGAGGAAGTTTTGCTTCAAAAGCATTGTAAAGAGTGGGCATGTATTGCTACTCAATTTTTGACCTAATGTTTGATAAATTTTTGAAAAAAACCAAAAATAGCAAAAATAATGAAAACCCAAAAAAATGCATTCTTGATATATTTGCATTGTTTTTAGCATTTTCAACGTCATCTTAGAAGAATTTAAATTTTCAAAGGAATTTTGAATGCGTTCAACTTTTAACCCGTTAATTTTACAATCACTGATTTTCCTTGTTGAGTCGACGTTAATATTGTTTGTTTTTAAAATAAATTCAACATACAAAAAAAAGGAGTTGAAGGACCAATGTGTTTGTGACTAAGCCACACTTCTCATATAAATACCAGTCTACACAACACACACACGGGGGAATTTTGTACAGAAAATTAGGGAGACCACAAAACAAAAACCCTAAACCTAAATTTTCTCTCCTAGCCAAGAGGAGCCCCCCTTCCTTTTGGATTTTTGGTCTTTTTCCCCTGCACCCGAAGGAGCCTCTAACACGATCAAAGAGTTGATGTCTTATCCCAAGTGCAAGAGTGTCAAAGCAATAAATAACCCGGCAAGACCGAGGTCGAACCACAGGGAGGTGAATTATATAAATTACAAATAAGAAAAAAGATTTGAAGAGAATAATAACAGAAAAGGAGTTGAATAGAGTTTTAAGATGTAATAATGATGAAAAGATTAAACAAGGATAAAACAATTGTCAAAGTTAGAGGATCCACTAATGGTATTTCAAATAAATATAATATAAACTCTTTTTATTACTCAACTGGAAACCACACACAAAGGAGGTTCCAATCGGATGATTTATCGTTAATTGCTCATTATAAAGTATTAACATGATCATATTAATTATCTTATCTAAGTAACACCATACTTGTAAATTTCATCAGGCATTCATGTTGCTAGCTTATGTTAATAACAAATCAAGTTCCTATCATAATAACGATGTCGGCCGAAGACTATGAAGGATCAAACATTTGATGTACCAAGTGTTATACAACATAAATCTAGATTAACCATTTAACAAGCAAGGTATTAAGAATTAGTAAGATAAAAAGATAAAACATGTTAATAGCAAACTCTCTTGGATATAAACATTGAAGTCCATGTTGGGTTTATATTATACATATTCTAACACCATTAGTGAAACCTTTTCACCTTGACATAATAAACTTAGCTAAACATTAAGAAGAACAAAAACATGGATAAAAAAGATAAGAACATAAACATGATATGAGTTAACTAAGTATAGGAAAAGAAATGAAAAAGCATAAACAAGAGATTAATATAGCATGAAAGAAAACTTGAACATTACAAAGATATAAAGAAAGAAAGCAAGAAGATGATTTTGATTTGAAAAATAAGATGACTAAATACATAGCAAATGCCTCCTTTTATAGGCTAAGATTCAAAACTATTGATTGGTTGACTAAGAAAATAGTTGGTGGCCAACCCCTGATTTGGTGGCTAGTTTTTGACATTGTTGGTTGTTGGTTATTGATATTGTTGGCTGGCCAAAACATCATTGCTAACATTAGAATTTGAGCCCTTTGTTCCATGAAAGTTGTGGGCAATTGTCTTAGATTTCCAAAAAAAAAACCAGAGCTCAGTTGGACTTCTAGAACTCAAGATATGAGCTGAAAATCGAACAGTATCTGAGCTGCAGGACAGATTCCGACTTCTCCGTTGTTGCTAAGATTTGAACTTGAAAATGGCAGAATTGAGTCTTGGACTCCCATGAAAGTTTTAGGTCTATGTCTTAGCTTTCCATCCATATAAAGCAGACCTAAATCCAAGGTCTACAACTCCAGTTATGATCCAATAACCGAATGGTGTTCCAGTTTGGAATTGAACCAACATCTCTTCTCTTAGCTTAGTCCTCTTTTTGTCTCTTTACTTTTAATAGCTAATCACATCAATCAATCCTTTGAATTGTAAGATATACCTGCATTCAAAATAAGCATTTACCATAAATTAAAGATATATTATATTATCAAACTTGTTATTATAAAACATGCTTTAGTTAGGGAATTTAATGATACTTTAGTGCAATATGATGATATAAAACCTTAATGAGAATGCACTTTTAAGTACTAATCAGCCTCCCTCTCTTTTGGCCAAAACCAGAGAACCAAAAACAAGCCGCCACTCGAAAGCCCCTAACTCCCTTTCGATTTCCCCTCAGCTGACCGAAACCTTCAGCCCTCCACCAGACCTCCATTACCATCTTTATTTTCCTTCATTTAGCTTCCCCATAACCGATCGACAGCCTCCCTACACACAGACCTAGCCTCTCCACCCACGCCGAATAGGCCGCCTTCTTCCTTAAGTTCCGTCCCTCCCTATCACTAGCAGTCCTCCGTTTGCCTCACCGCCGGTCAAAGGAGAAAGAGAGGAGAAGGGAGTCGAAGCTTTATGTGGCTTGTTCCCCCCTCCTTAGACCTCTATTGGCCTAACCACCGGTCATAGAAGAAAGAGGGGTCGACGATCTACCCGATCCAGCGGGTATCCGACCATGTGAGTCGCCAGGGAGTCACTCCACGATCCACAGCAGATTCGCCACCAGAAAAAGAAGAAAAGAACAACAGATAGAAAACAAAACAAAAGCAGATCTAAAATAAAAAAAAAAACAAATTGGCTACTTGTTGTGTTTCTTCTTTTGCAGGTAACAGTGTTTATCACCGTTGGCGAGAAAAGGAAGAAGGGAAGAAGTCGTTACAGATCCCCCCTGTTGCCTAGATTTTCTTGCGGCGGCGTGTGAACCCACACGCCGCCAGTGGTGACGGCCCGTGAACCCACACGCCGCCAGTGGTGACGGCGCATGGAGAAGACGTGCTACCATTGTTCAGGCGACCCAAAGGCTTCACAGCACTGTTCCTGTGACTTGGGGCTTTCGGCACTGTTCATGATTTTAGTTTATGGCCTTTTTTTTGTAAATTTAAATTGTTTAATGTGTTATTTGGATTGGTTTGAACATTGATTATTTTGTAATATTTAGTTATGGGTGAGTGAGTATATTACAGTTAAAAAGGTGATGCGAATGTGTTTGTATTTTTTTATGCATGTTATTGAATTATAAAATCAAAAAAGACAAAAAAAAGAATTTAATGTTTTAATTTGCATATGGTCAAGGATCTTAAGTACAAATAAAATCATGTTGTATTTCCCATGAAAATGTAAGAACATGTTTCTACATATATTTTGGGATTTAATAAAGCCTTAAGAATTTGGCTAATATTTTAATTTTTTAAAATCACATCAGATCACGAAGCAGCTTACCTCAGGTTGGGTGTGCTAGGAGTGCTAATACCTTCCCTAGCCACAACTAGTCCCTTACCCTCGAATCGCTGACAATGACCAGTACACTCAGGTTTCCTAGTAACCTTCAATCAAATACTAGGTGGCGGCTCTCAAATCAAAACAATGACGAAAATCGTCATCGACGCCGCGCAAGCACGTGCGACAATTTTTGTCAAGAATGGGTTTCAGTTCAAAACCAAAACCTTAAGATTAAAACTCATAAAAACATGGTATTGATGTTTGAAAGTCCTAGATTACCTACTAACAATGATATACGAACTTGTAGAAACCAGAATTGAATCAAAATAAACCTTAAAACAAGTACCTACGATAATATTCTTTGAATGAATATGAAGAACATGAACCTAAAATTTACCTAGAAAAGCAACAAACATTATTCAATCCCAAAATGGTCATTTAAAGCCTCTAAAACATGTTTTCTTCATTCCAACAAACCACATTCTCAATGACAAGCATAATTGAAACAAAATAAATCAAATAAAACAGGAAAAACATAAAAAACATGCATTAATCCTCATTCCCAAAACTACCAACTCAAAACAAAAGGCATTTTTAACCTATCTGGGCTTCAAAATTGATTTTTTTGACATTCCATGGAACTAAACCACAACTCAAGAACCTGGAACCATGCCTTAACTAAACAAAAAACATCCACACCTTGTTGCCACCTTCAGCATATTTGAAATCAAACAAATATGTAAATATAACATTGTAAGACAATCATTAACATATCAACACATTCAAAACATTGCATTTAACCAATAGAAATCAATTTAGAAGGCCTCGTGGACTCCACTTTCAATGTTTGTAGGTATATGCCTTCTAAGCTTGAAATCTTCAAACAAGAATGGATTTCTAAAGTTGCCTTCCTTTCTTCTTATCACCAAACCCAACAAAACAAACTGAATCCTTAAAATCCTGAACTGGATTATATTTCTTAAACCTTAACCAAAGCTTCTTTCCTATTTTCTTTTTTTTCTCTCTCTTCCTCCTCTTATTACCTCTCCCTTTATAGGTGGATTCAGAGCTTCTAGATGAGTTTGTTAGGGTTTTAACAAACCAAAACTAGATTAGTTTCAACATTGGATAAATGGTTTTGGATTTAGGTGGCTTTATAACAAACTTGGAGGTTAAGGTGAAGTGTTTCTGGCCTTTTGATCATGAGAGAGGTTTTAAACCCTCGGTAAGAATCCTCTTGGTGTTTTAAAGTGTGAACACATGAAAGAGTTTGGTGGTTTTGTGCAAATGAATGTATCGGTTAAGGCTAACTGGGTTGACCATTTTCATGGATTCGTTGGAGCAACACCAACATCAACATTGCAGAGACCACCTGATCATGGTAAAGGGGGTGCATACCTTTATGTTGGATCCAATCTTGCTCAATTTGGAGGTTGATAGCTCCACCTTCATTCATTTGAAAGTGTTAACCCGATCAACATAGAATCTAAAAACACAGGGGGATGACTGATTGTGGACAAGATGTTACTGAGATCATTGGAGAAAATGGGACATTTGATTTCATGGAAATGGGGTTGTAAAGGGATGTTTATCAGCTGAATGATGGTTGTTACAACCTCAGAGGTGGTTGGAAACGCCACATTCACTCACCTGAAAGTGCCCACTCAATCAGTCAAAACTGCCAAGGAAGAATGTGCACCGTAGCTAAACGACATTGTTTTGGCTAAACCTTACAAATTAGGATTTTTTAATTTGGGATTTGATAATCTTCAATTTAATCCCTATTCTTCCCATTTCTTCTAATTTTACCGATAATTTCCCCTAAACTCCTAATTTCATGCAATTTCACCCCTACCAAACTCAATTGCCAACCCTGGATTTGTTCCTTGGTTTTTTTATTTGTTCAATAGGATCTCAATTAACCACCAACCTTTCAATTTTATTCAATTTGGTCCATGATTTCAACGATTTCAAAACCTGAAGTCTCACTCTTCTTACAAGTTAGTCCTTGGTTTTGAATTTCTTCAATCAAGTTCCTAATTGCTCATCAAACTTTAATATTTATGCAATTAAGTCCATGATGTGACCAAATTAACTCTTAAAATTTGTAATTTGACCCCCAAACTTTAATTTCTTCCAATTGAAGCCTAAATTAACTTGAAAAATTATTTTTTCTTGCAATTCAGCCCTTAATAAATTCAATTAAACCTTGAAAAATTTCAATTGAGTCCTTAAACATATAATTTTGAATTTTCCTCCTCAAAAATTGAATTCTCTTTGTCAACAGGGTCAAATTTTTTAATTTTGTTTATTTTGACCCTCCTAGACTAGTCTTTGGCATTTTCCTAGGAGTTCCAATATGTTCTTATCAATTGATAAATATATTTTTTTGTTTTTTCTTCTGTCATTTTTTTATTTTTTGTATTTTCTCTTTTCTCTTTTTAAAAAAATCTTTTTTGTTTATGTGGGGAGCGTAACAACAAATTCAAGCATCAATCTTTTAATTTACTCGTATTTCCTAGGTACCTGATCTAACTATACATGTTAAAGAGAAAATCGTTGACGAATTCTCAATTCTTTTGAGAGTCTATAGAGAGACTACTGAGGAGTGTTCAAAGCAGCAGAGAGGGGTTTAATGACTAGCTGACATGGCGAATATGCCTATTGCCAATTGTTTTTCATTTAAAATATCCGTTCGCTCTTTTTACATATTCTTGGAAAGGATATATAATTTAATTTATAACTAAGCTATTATGTATAATAAATGTTGCTGTTAATTTTGATGGGAAAAAAATTGACGAATTGGTATATTAAAAAATATAAATAAACTCATATTTTATAACAAAAAGAAATTACGTTCACCAATCAATCGTAGTGACCAAGATGGACATGGTGCCCATGAAGCACCTTTGTTGGTCCACTTGTCTATGAACTTTCTTTTTCGGTCATTCATCTTGTCCCATCTGTGGATCACCCTTTTCTTGCTATAAAAAGGGGTAGAATCGGTCCTTGCTCATCAAGTGCTAGTAGCAACCACTAACCAATCAAAATAATTCCAGTTTGATCTCCATACTATGGGTGAGTACCAAAGCTTTCAATTGATGCTCAAGAATTTCATATAGTCTCCTATCTATAACATCATTTGTAGCCAAACCTATGTGCTAAAACATATATTTGAACCTACATATCATCACTATATATATTGCTGACACTGCTATTTTATTACTATCTTGGTAAATCAACCAGATCCTCATGATGAAGTTATCACAGTCCTTAGCATTGACGGTGGAGGAGTGAGAGGCATCATTGCTAGCACAGTTCTTAGCTACCTTGAATCAATACTCCAGGTTTTGTTGATCAATGCTTATACATATGCACACAGGTGTTATGTATGTGTTTGTGTGTGTGTGTTTTGTTTAGGAAGGATATTCTTATCTATTTTGTAAGTTATATAAAATTTTACGTAGTATAGGTGAGGTCTTTAATGTCTTTGAATAATGTCCAAAGACATTGACTTCATTTTCATCTGTTGGACTAGATTTATTATAATGTTTATATATGCACGCTATATACGACTTCAAAAAGTAGCAGTCGTCATAATTTCTATTGCTAGAATGATTTTATTTCTTTTGATACAGGGGTTGGAGAATGATAAGGAAGTAAGGATTGCAGACTATTTTGACTTCATTGCTGGGACAAGCACAGGAGGCCTCATCACAGCTATGCTTACTGCTCCTGATCATATGAAGCGACCTTTGTTCACTGCAAAAGAAATTATTAGTTTTTATATTGAAAATAGCAAGAATATCTTTCCAAAAGAGTCAACTGATGCAAACCACCATGATCAAGAAGCAAAGACGAAGCCCCAAAACGCAACTATTCTTGATGTTCTGAACAAGTAAGTAAAATAGATGACATGGTTTTTTTTCCCTATTAAACAATATCCCTAAAAAAAAATATTTTCTCTAGAAAAAATTCAATATGCATTTGCATGCATATGTAACTAAGATGTATTATCTTGTGATAAACTATAGCTTAAGCAATATAAGCAGCAGCAACACAAACATTTTCGATAACATCTTGAGGGGCATTATACGTTTGGATTTTATTCCTCAACCAGTCCGTAAAATGGCCATGTCTATCCTACAACCAAAATATGATGGTTACAATCTGCATGAGACCGTCAAGGAACGCTTAGCAAAGGAACTCGTAATCAGTGAGACTATCACTAATGTGATAATTCCCACCTTTGACATCAAGCGTTTTCGGCCAATCATCTTCTCTACCTTGAAGGTCATTCATCTTGATTTTCTAATAATTTCGTACCATTATTTTTAACATATTTATCCAAAGGTTATCTCATATTATTTTTAATGAATAATTCATAGGCGAAAAGGGATGAGTCAATGGATCCTCCATTGTCCGATGTATGTATTGCGACGTCTGCAGCACCATATTACTTCCCCCCTTATTATTTTAAAACCAGCGCCAAGGAATTCCACTTAGTTGATGGTGGTGTAGCAGCCAATAATCCTGTAAGTTGCTCTAACCCTATAGAAAAAAGGTATTTGTGTTGAATTAGACATTTTAGTACTGAATCCCATATCGTTTAGGGGTATGAACTATGAAGAAAGAAATTTGCTTATAGATAAAAGCGAACCAGTAATCCACTTCTTTAGGGTTTCTGGATGATTAAGTTATAATTTAGTGCTTGTAGATTGTTAAAACTAATTAATTTGTCCTCTTAAGATTATATATTTACTACTATGATTGTAAATCCATTCACAATTTAATCCTTTTCGTTTGTTTTAATTAAAAAAAGTACATAGTCTGGAAAGATTGATGAGGAAAGAAGACATTTAGATTAATTTTTCAATTCATAATTAATTTTTTTTGTTAAAAAAAGTGGCCTTCAACAGAGTGCAGTAAAGTGGTTAGTCTTTACTAAGTTAGAATGTCTTAGAAGTGGCATTATCATATGTAAATTTTTTTCTTCTAATTTATAATTTACTCGTTTTTGGATTGAATATGGCACGTTTCTATTAATTTAAAATAAGTTTTAGGTGGTTGAGTGCTGGATACTTGATAATAACAATGCCTTAATTTGAAGCTATCATTCTGGATTGAGAAAATATTTTTTGTCTATTCTTTGACAATGCTGCATCTTGGATTTGTTTTTAAAAACCTTGTTTCATATACACTGGTATAGATTTATCAAGAAATAGGGAGTGTGTATCCGCATGGAGTCGTTAGTTTTCGTAATTTATGTTGCTACCTTTCCTCTACAACTTTTTTTTTTTTTTCGTGCTGGATTTTCATCCTCTAAATTGCCAGCTTTATAAATATTAGCTCGATGTTCAAAAAAAATAAATAAATAACAATACCTTAATTTAATCAATTGACTCATCTGTGATAATTTTACCAGTCTTTGCTAGCCGCATGTGAGGTAATTAAAGAGAAGAAGGTCGATTACAGTAAGATTCTTCTTCTGTCCCTTGGAACTGGAGAACAAAAGGGAAAGGATAAGCTGGAGGTTGGAGATCCTAGCAAGTGGGGGATCCTTAATTGGCTTTGGCAAAATGACAATTCCAATCCATTGCTTGATATTCTTATGAGTTCAACAGATGAAATGGTTGGGATGTATATGTCCAGCATCTTTCAATCATGTGGATTTAGTGAAAACTATATTCGTATCCAGGTACCATTGAATTGCATTTAAGATATAGAATAAGTTGGGATATTCTCAAGTAAGCATTTTATATCAATATTTTTCTCCATGCCATTTTAAAAGAAAAATAAAATTGAAGGTTGCTCGAGCCAAGATTTATAGTGTATAATAAAAATTTTATGATTTTTTTATGAGCAAAAAAATTAAAAATAATTTAAATTAATTTATGAAAATAATATCAAACGAAACCTTAATTTAAAATTCCTACTAAACTAACTTTATATCTTATGGTCACAATCAGGCTGACCTGAGTTTTGTTGAAGCCGCGTTGGACGACTCAAGTGATGAAAACCTGAACCGTCTCTTGAAGATTGGTCAAGATCTGGTGGAAAAGAATGAAGAAATACTTACAGAGTACGATTAACATTTTATAATTTGTCTAGGTTTATTTCTGATGAGTTGGTTAGTACCAATACAAACTTCTTCATGGATATTTATTGCTACCTATGGATTCATGATGTGCAGCTACGCGAAAAGATTGGTAGACATAAGGAAGGCTCGCTCTTCAAAGTAAGTCAGATTCATAGAAATGTTGCTGATGTTGAAGACATGATTTCTGCTATTGACGATGCTATGGAATATTAAAATAAAACTGAAGTGCTAGTATCAGCACTTCTAGCTAGGCTTGTTTGTGAGTTGTGTGGAGGGATATAAATTCATGTAATCCTTAAATAACTAGGAAACAAGACTCTACTTGAGTTTCCCAGAAAAAAGTCCCCATGTGTTGTGCCTTTTTCATTCTCTTTTGGAGTGAATTTTCTTGTGTTGTATTTGCTTGGATTGTTGTGTGGAGTGAAGAATTGGTGTGATTTGTATATTTTATGTTTCATCATAAATATATAGTACTATAAAAACATTATGGTTTACATAAATTAATTTTGGTCTTGTAATATCCTAGACACTTACACCGAATGTGTTTAAATTGATTATTGAATACACGTGTTCTATAAGCAAGTATCCATGTGTAAAACAAATACTAACTAACATCGAAAATACGCCTTATGCAAGTGATAAGGTTGTTGTAGAGTTGAACTCTAATTGATGTAATTAGTTCGTCTGTGTTGTTTCTGCAGTACAAATAACCCCTTATTCAGTGAAATTTCTCTTACTAAATTTCTCTCTCCTTCTGTTCTTATTTAATCACCATGAGTGATTTCTCAAACACCACCCTTATGACCATTAATGTCACAGCTCAAGCTTAGTTGAAACTCAACAGCACCAATTACTTGTCATGACGATTTTAGTTTCAAACACTTTTTATTGTCCATTGCAACGCTATATAGATGGCACCAAGCCATGCCCACCACAATACCTTACTAGTAACATAGAAAACATCACCACCCAAACCTTAAACCCAGAGTATCACACTTGGATACGTTAAGACCATCTACTTCTAAACGCAATCATCAGATCCATTACACAAACCATTATACCATTTATTGCTCGAGCCAGAACATCTCACTAAACGTGGAACATCCTTGCTGCCACATATGCCACTCCATCTCAGGGTTGCATCAAACATGTAAAAGCCAATCTAAAATTGCTGACCAAAGGCACCCTTAGTATTACAGACTTCATGCAATCAGTTAAGCCTATAGTTGATGAACTTGTAGTCCTAGGGGCGTCTGTTGATAATGAAGATTTGATGGATAAAATCCTAAAAGAACTAGGTGATGACTACCAAGAATTGGTAAGGGCAGTGCAAGCCAGGGAGAATGCTATTAGCTTTGATGAACTTCATGAAAAGCTATTGATGTTTGAAGCCTCGCTCCAGGAAACCAACAAGCTCGTTAATTGTTTTCCACCTACTACGCATCCCACCAATCGCACTAGTGGCCGGTATCCCTTCACCAACGTTGGTCACTCCACACCTAAAAACTCGGGAGGAAATTGGTGCTCTTCTGCCAACCAACAGCACCCCTACCCAGGAAAAAATCAGTTTGTGGCCTCCCACAACACAACTAATGGCAACCGACCTCCGCCAAGGCCATACCTAAGTTATTGCCAAATCTGTGGCCTTCAAGGTCACACTGCCAAAAAATGTCCCTCATTCCGTCTTGTTCCTCTCAACAACGACCAAAGTTATAGCCCTACTCTGTGGCAACTGCAGGCTAACCTTGCGGTGACTAATCCCCTGAATCATTCCTTGTGGCTATTGGACAGTGGGGCGTCCCACCACATCACATCAAACCTCCAAAACCTAGCTCATCACTTGTCACACACCGACACTGATGATGTTATGATAAGGGACAGTAAAGGTTTACGCATTACACACTTGGGTTCCACTAAACTTCACTCCCCCACTCACTCCTTTAATCTTCACGATATCCTATGTGTGCCTGATATATTAAACGTAATTTACTTTCTATATTTCAATTTTGTGCTGATACTAATGTCTCCATTGAGTTTTTACCCAAGTGTTTTCTTGTGAAGGACTTGTTGACGGGAGAAATTTGCGCAAAGGGTAAAACCAAAGAAGATGTGTACGACTGGTCGTGCATTGTCACTCCTCATGCTTTTTCGAGTCTCAAACTCGCTCCAATAAATTGGCATTTTCAATTAGGTCATCCAGCTTTTTCTGTTTTAAAAACAATTTTGACTAAGCATAATTTAGATTCGTTTTCAGTGTCCAAAGACTTTGTCTGCAATGCATGTCACTATAATGAGTCACAAGTTACCATTTTCTGTCTCCACTTTGATTTCTCACAAACCTCTTGAATTAATATTTTCTGATGTATGGATCTCACCTTTTTCATTTGTTGATGGTTTTAAGTATTATGATATTTTTGTGGATCATTTCACTAAATACATATGATTTTATCCGCTAAAGAAAAAATCTGACATCAAACTAACTTTCATTCGCTTTAAAGCAATATTGGAAAATTATTTCAAGGGAAAAATTATGACTCTGTATTTTGACAATGAGGGTGAATATATTGTGTTAACAGAGTTCTTTGTTACACATGGAATATCTCATCTGACAACATCACACACTCCTGAACACAATTGCTTTGTTGAACACCATCATAGACATATTGTGGAAACAAGCCTCTCGCTTTTAACTCATGCATCCCTACCATGTTTTTTTCGTCTTATGCTTTTACTACCGCGGTCTATCTCATTAATCGTATGCCTACTACTACGTTACAAAATCTTTCCTTACACACTTATTTTTCAACATTCCCCAAATTATGAAAAACTTCGTAGTGTTGGATGTTTATGTTATTCTTGGCTTCGCCCTTACACTGCACATAAGTTAGACCTCCGGTCTAAACCATGCATTTTCCTGGGATATTCTTTGTCACAAAGTGCTTATTTTTGTTTTGAACCTGAGTTCTCCAAAATTATTGTGTCTAAGCATGTTTCTTTTATCGAGCATATTTTTCCATATCATTCTTTTACATAAACAGGAGTCTCAATGGGAATCTACAGCAGTTGACATGTGGATTCCACCAGGTATCACCATTCTAACGTCCATTTCTGCATCTTCTACACATTCTTCTACGACTACACGTGATGTGAGGACTCTCACTCCAACATCTCCCCTGCCAGTGGTCCTTCCTACATCACCAGATCTAGAAAACCTTTCGAACATATCTTCTTTGCCTTCTTCCTCCACTCCTATCCCTACACCGCCCACCCCAACTCTAGCAGCAACACTACCCACCAGAACCATTCCCTTGTCATCCTATGACTACCCAATCCAAAAACAACATTCACAAACCCATTAAAAAACTACGCTCACTGCCAAACTAAACACTAAACCTTAAGAACCCACCACCCTTGCCCATGCCACTAAAAATCCAAATTGGTGTTCTATCATAATTAAGGAGTTTAATGCTCTGTTATGCAATGGCACTTCGACTTTAGTCCCACCTGCTTATGCTTTAAATTTGGTTAGTTATAAGTGGATTTTCAGGATCAAAAGAAACTCAAATGGGACTGTGGGTCGTTACAAAGCTAGACTCGTGGTGAAAGGTTTTCATCAGCACCTTAGCCTGGACTATCACGAGACATTTAGTCCCGTGGTAAAACCTATGATAGTTCGACTAGTTCTCAGCATTGCTGTCAGCAATGGATGGAAGCTTCGCTAACTAGACATTAACAAAGCCTTTCTTCAAGGCACCCTTACTGAAGATGTCTACATGGTCCAACCTTCAGGGTTTCATGATCTGGACAAAGTTGGGTTTGTCTACAAGCTTAGAAAAGCTATTTATGGCTTAAAGCATGGGCCTTGTGCGTGGTATCATGAATTGTAAATTTTTTTTACTACTTCAGGTTTTTCTAACTCCCCACGGATACATCTCTTTCCATTTTCAATCATGACTCTCATCTCATTTATCTGTTGGTTTATGTTGACGACATCATTATTACCGGGGATAATGAACATGTTATTAATCAATTCTTTAAATGTTTAGCAGCTTGGTTTTCATTAAAAGACTTGGGTTCTCTGACATACTTTCTGGGTATTGAAGTCCAGCCTCATTCCGGTAGTGGTGTGCTTCTCTCCCAGAAAAGATACATTTTAGATCTTTTCCACCAAACTAATATGACTTATGCAAAATCCACACCTACTCCGCTACCTCCTGGTTGTAAACTGACCTTGGACATGGGCGTTCCTCTGGCTGATCCTACCACCTACCGTGCAACAATAGGAAGCCTTCAGTACATATCTCTCACTCGGTTTGATGTTTGTTTTGTTGTAAACAAACTCTCACAATTCATGCACAAGCCCATCGATGTTCACTAGAAATTGGTGAAATGCCTCCTTTGCTATTTACTCAGTATTGTCCACAACTATCTACTACTTCATTGTCATTCCCCTTGTTCAGTACATGCCTTTTCTGATGCAGACTGAGGGGGAACAAGGAAGATTTATCCTCCACCAGCGCCTATGTAATCTATCTTGATCAAAATCCCATCTCCTAGTCCTCCAAAAAGCAACACACCACAGCACGTTTGTCTACTGAAGTTGAATACAAATCAGTAGCTGATACAGCAGCCAAGATCAGTTAGGTCTGCTCTTTACTCTCCGAACTATATTTTCTGGTGAATCATACTCTTGTCATTTACTATGACAATATTAGTGCCACCTAACTGAGTTCGAATCTTGTGTTTCACTCAAGAATGAAACACGTAGCTAGTGATTTTCACTTCATTCGATAAAAGGATCAATCTGGTGCTCTACAAGTGTCTCATATGTCTTCAAAAGATTAGTTAGCTGATGCACTAATGAAATCCTTACCCTGCTCGCAGTTCTAGCTTCTCAAAGATAAGATTGGACTCATTGACCTCGTCCATCTTGAGGGGCGTGTAAGCAAGTGTCCATGTGTAAAACAATTACTAACTAACATCCTGGAAAATAAGCCTTATGCAAGTGATAAAGTTGTTGTAGAGTTGAACTCTAATTGATGTAATTGGTTAGTTTTTGTGTTGTTTCTACAGTATAAATAACCCCTCATTCAGTGAATAGGGAAGTCAGTTTTGTTCACAAACTGCATGTATATCTTCATATTCAATATTGGTGGGAGAGATATTTATCATATTGAAGTTGATAAATCTTCCATCTATGTTTTACAGCTAGTGGGATCATTAGTCTAATTGTTTCTAAATAGGCTACAGAAGCAAATACTTCTTTATAGTCAATGCCTTCTCTCTGTTTGTAGCCTTTTGCCACTAATCTTACTTTGTATCTTTGTAGTTCACCTTTTACATTCTTCTTCATCTTATAGACTCATTTGACACCAATTATTTTCTGGTAAATTAGTTAGCTTCCAGGTATCATTCTTCTCAATGACATGTATTTCTTCATCCATTGCTTCTATTCATTTCTCTTAAATGATAGCTTCATTGAAGCTAAATGGGTCACTATCTGTGAAGAAACAAAATAGAGTTGTATCTTCCATGATATGAGTGGCATCATATAAATCTTCTAGATTTCTCATCCTTCTTGGTTCTTCTGATGAGGATGTTAATGGTGATGTTGATGATGATCATGGTGTGTTTCTCCTATTGAATACAGGGAATCTATGTACTATAAGTACTTTCAGTGCTTCTACTTCATCTTCAAGGATCAAATCAATACTGATCCATTTGACTTTTGCTTGATCATCATTTCATTGCCAAGTTTTATCTTCTTCAGAGATAACATCTTTACTCATAATTACCTTTTTGTAATGTGATTATACAGCTTATATCCTATCCTTTTACCACCATATCAGACAAAGATGCATTTCTCCTTTTTATCATCAAATTTGGTCCTTCTTGCATCTAGGATTGCATAGGCCATATAACCAAAGACTCGAAGATGAGTAACACTTAGTTTGTGACCACTCCATGCTTTTTCTAGAGTGACAACTTGCAAACTTTTGGTTATTATAAAATGTACATATATCATAAATACTATAAGCCTACTCTAGTGTTGTAATCTTTACCTTTACTATTGTATATTGCCCTACACATATAAAGAGAAAAGGGTTGGCTAACTAATGGGTTAAGCCTCCTAATTATTCTCAAATCTAGTTGGGCAGCGATTCAGTAGATACACTGCACATGATATAGCTTCAACCCGTATTGTTTGGGCAGCTTTTTTGCTTTAAGTAGACTTCTTGTCATATCAAGAATAATGCGATTCTTTCTCTCAGTTACACCATTCAGTTGTGGTATATAGGTTAGCATTGTTTAATGCCTGATGCTTTGTTGTGTACAAAAGGCTTCAAAGTCATTTGATATATATTCTTCACCTTGATGAAATCTTATGGTTTTGATGTTATAGCCACTTTGCTTCTCAACAATTACTTTAAAATATTTAAAACAATTTAACACTTCTGACTTCTTCTTTAGAAAGTATACTCATACCTTTCTACTATAATCATCAATGAAAGTAAGGAAGTACCTATTATGTCTAGTTGACATTGGCTTTATGAGACCACACACATCGATGTGTGTCGCACCCGACATCTCGGCGGCCCACAAAATAATTCTCTGATAGTGGAAAAAGAACAGATTTCTGGCATCTTGTTCTTTTAGGGGAAAACAGTCTCGTCTAAGGAGTCGCCACCTAGTATTATGGTCACTAGGAACCCTAACTGGTCAACAGAGATTCTATGGCTCGGGATTGGTTACGTAAAAGGGAAGATATTATCACCCCTTAAACGTTCTGCCTAAGGCAGACTGCATTGCTGGTTTTGTCTTAAATTGCTAAATGTTTATTAGTTTATGCTATGATAATTTACTTATAATATTCCTGACTCTGGCGCCAGTGAATATTCACATAAAAAAATTATTTTTTACGCATGCACACATTTTTTATTTTCTAGCTAAATAAAATAAAATATAACGAATAAAAATAATATAAACTTAAACCAGTATTTTACTCCCGACTCTGGCGTTGGTGAATAAACCAGTAAATTTATATTATTTTTATCCATGCATACACATATTTTTTTATTTTTTTATTTCTCCTATTTTTTATTTTTTTATTTTTTATTTTTTATTATTTTTGGGGCTGGGCCCAGCTCAGCCCACATGGGCTGGGCTAGACCCAGCCAGCCCGGCCCGGCCCGGTCACTGGCCCAAGCCAGTGACCTGGCCGAGCAAAAGCAACACGCATGCGACAAGCCACGCGTGTTGCTGTGCTGTACAAATGAATTAAAATTCACTTGCACAGTATGCTGCTAATAAGTTGAAACCGAATGAAAGGCAGAGGAAGCGGCTTACCTGGGTTGGCCGAAGTCGACAAAGACGATGACAAAGTTGAAACCGAACGAAAGGCAGAGGAAGCGGCGTACCTTGGTTGGCCGAAGGCGACGAAGACGATGACAAAGCTCCTTCTATGTGATTGAAACACGCTTGGCAGGGCCTTCTTTTCACCTTTCCTTGCGTTCTTCTCTCTGTGATTTTCATTTCCTTTGCTTCTGGTTATCTAGCCTATTATCCCGATTTCTTGAGACGAAGGAACGAAGACGATGGCGACGCTGGGGTTTTTTTTAAAATTTGCAGGAGGCGATCAAGAAGACAGTGATGTTAATGTTGGTATTCTGGGTTTGTTGCTTGCTTTTTTTTCTCTGTTTTTACTCTGTATATTGTTTTCTTTATCTCTGTTTTATGGGTTTCTTTTATTCTGCCTCTCCTGGTCTTTTCGTTCTCTTCCCCCAGTTTTTCTTTGTTCGACTCGGTCCCCCTGTACTCTGCCATTCGTGGCTTTTATAGCCAGAGAAGACAATGCCGTTTCTTCCGACCATAAAGTGTGATAACTGCAGAAGTAATGGCTGTGCGGCGGTGGGCATCCGTTTCGGTCGAGTGAGGAAGATGAACAGTAAAGAGAAACAGTGTCGTTTCGGTATTCACATCTATATGCATTTTGGCCCTTGAAGTTTGGAAAGTTTTGCAATTAAGCCCCTAGTTAAATTGTAATTGGACCTCTGAGTTTCGGCGCCTTTTACAAGTTGGTCCTTGGACTTTAATCTGCTACAATCGTGTCCCCAATTAACCCCAAACTTTGCTATTTCTTTAATTAAGTCCCTGATTTCATTAATTTAATTAAATCCAAAGTCCAATTAAGTTTAAAACTTATCAATTCTCCAATTAAGCCCATGATTTGATTAATTAAACTAGTTCCAAGCTCAATTAAGTTTCAAAACTTATCAATTCTCTAATTAAGCCCCTGATTGGATTAATTAAATTAATTCCAAGCTTAATTAAGTCTCAAAACTTATCAATTCTCCAATTAAACCCTTGATTGGATGAATTAAATTAATTCCAAGCTCAATTAAGTCTCAAAACTTATCAATTCTCCAATTAAACCTTTAATTGGATTAATTAATTCCAAACTTAATTAGATTAATTTCAAAGTTTAATTAAACCCCAAAACTTCTAATCATGATGTCCTTAACCCAAATTTTAATTCATTCTTCATTTATCTCATTTTACTATTATTATTTTTTTATCATCATTTTTTTATCATCATCATCAATTTTTATCCTTTTCAGTAAATAAAATAATAATAAAAAAAATGGTCAAAAATTGGGTTATAACAATGTGTATTAACTCCAGTGGCTTATTTGCTTTCCAGTTGACCTTTTTGGCAAAACTAGCTCTGTGATGCTTGTTGAGGACACTACTCTCACATACTTTATCTAGATGATCAATGTGGGGCATACCTTTGACCATCATCTTGCTTACTAGCATCTTCAAACTTGTAAAATTCAGATGCCCAAGCCTTATATGTCAGATCCACTCTTCGTTGTTGATGATAACACTCAAACACTTTATTGCGTCATATTAGATGTTTAAAGGAAACATCATTTTCTTAAAGCAATTAATCTCCCATTATAGTCCTTGACTATTAGATGATAATTTTTAATGAAAAGAGTATAACCTTTCTCTAGAAGTTGACCTCCACTCAGCAAGTTGTGCTTTATGGCTAAAATATAGTAAACATCTGCGATGTAGCTATGATCATCATTCTTTAACCTGATTGGGATGTTGTCTTTACCTTTTACTGGAAATTTTAAGGTATCTCTAAAGGTGACTTGTCCTTGTATGGTCTCATCTAGATCACCAAAATATGTAACAGCCCGGCCCAACTTGCCATATATTGTCTGTTTTAGGCCTTACCGCCCTCACAGTTTTGTTCTTGGTGAGGTGAGCTCATATCTAAGCCTGACGCTCAAAAACGTGTATGACAAGTTAGCAACCAACACTCTTAATAAGGCCAGCTACCAACCCCTCATCCGCCGATGTGGGATATGACAATTCACCCCCCTTAAAGAGCCCAACGACCCCGTCAGCACAACCGGACAACCAGCAAGGTCGGCTCTGAAACCAAATGTAACAACTCGGCCCAACTTGCCATATATTTTCCGCATTAGGCTTACCTCCCTCACGGTTTTATTCCTGGTGACGCGAGCCCATATCTGAGCCTGACGCCCTAAAATGCGGATGACAAGTTAGCAACCAACACTTTAATAAGGCCAGCTACCAACCCTCACCCGTCGATGTGGGATATGACAAAATAGATTTTATTGTCCACACATATGATTGTTGGCTTTAGAATCTAGAAACCACATATTCTCTTGATTCTCGCCTAGTCCTTGTTAAGCAAATAATGCAATTGGTCCTCTTATAGTGGTATATCCACTTGTTGAAGTCTCCACTTTTTCATATCTATCTTCTTTAAAGGACAGTTTTGATTGCAAGGCATGCTTAATTTCCTTATCTCCATTTCTTTTCATAATTTTTTGTTCATGAGCTTGTAAAGAACCTATAAGTTTATCCACCATCAACTTGTCCACTTCTTTGAACTCTTCAATAGTGACAACAACAAAATCAAATTTTGAATTTAGGGATCTCAAAATGTTCTTAGTAATCCGAGCAACTGTGAGGGCTTCTTTATTTCTTCTTATATGAATGACTATCACCATAATTCTTATGTTATAATTAGAAATAGATTCTGAGAACTTCATTTGTAATTATTCAAATTCACCTCGCAAAGATTGGAGACAAATCTTCTTGATTTTTTCAGCACCTTTGTATTTCTATTGGAGAGCCTCCTATATTACTTTTGATGTTTCTGTGGAAATGATGATCTCAAATGTGGTTTCATCGAGACCTAGATAAATAATGGTCTTTGCTTTGTTATCTTTCTTTCTATTGGCTTTGAGGACCTGCTTTTGTGCCTCTTGTACAGAATCTTCTACTTCTTTGGAATTTGGTTCATCATAATCATATTCCACAATCTCTATACATTCTTGTGAGCTAAGAAATGCCTTCAATCTAATACACCAATTATCATAATTGTCTTTGGTTAGCTTTGGGATGAGTGTTGATGCATTTTCTATAGTCATTTTATTATTTGAATGACCATATCATCTTCTGGAAGTTGAATTTTGAAAAACACAAACACTACGGATGAATCTGGAATTGTCAAAATAGTAGGGAATTAATCTGACTTAGTTGAAAATAGGTCAAAAATAGGTTGAACCAGTCAAAAACATAATTCTAGATGTCGGTCGATTCGCTAGGGTTGAACCAGGGATATTCCAAGTATATTCTTTCAGTGCGGCTTAATGGCTTGGCTTGGCTAAACAACTTAGCGACTCGGCTTATAGCTTTGCTTAGTCAGCTCGACTTTGCTCAATTATGGTGCCTGTGTGGCTTAGTCGTCTTCTTCCTCTGGGCGTGTGGGCGATATTGGTAGATCTTCAGGAGGTGCATGTGGGACAGCACTAGCTTTGATTAGGATGATTTTTGCATCATTGAGTTTTTAGTGATGAACCCTACACTGTGGAATGATCAAAATTTGTGTTTGACAACTTTAAAAATTTAGGTGTATCTCAAAAACTCCTATGTTTTTTAATAACAAGACTTTGATAGCAATTGTTGATGGGAAAGACCACTGGTGGTGGATTTGAAACACTTAAGGGGAATAAAACACACTGTTTTATTTCATAAATAAGAAGCTTACATATATTGTTAAGCTCTTAAACACACCCTCTCTTTCTCTTTTATATTTCCCACACATAATAATATAAACTTATTTGTCTATAATTTATACACAAATTGAAATTATGAAAAATCAAATTTAAAGTGTAAACAAAAATTGTTGGTGGTAATATAAAGGCAGTTGACAGCTACGGTTGGTGGCTGCGGTTAGTAATTAGTGGCTGCTATCTTTGACCTTCTAAATTGAGTTTGCTACAACATTCAAGGGAGCTTCCATGGAAGATAGGTTTATGCTAGAGCTATGTTCTTGAAATTTTAGCAACAGAATGGTTACGGAAACAAGCATTCCTGAAGCTAAGCCAAGAACATAACTTCAATTATCAACATCAATATTTCCGGCTTCATATAAATGCATAAAAAGTGTATTGCTAAAACTGTAAACAAAGTAGCCAAAAATAACATACAGTTGGTACTTATTAATTTGTAAAATGTCCTTAAATCTTGTTGTGGTCCACTCTCATCCCCATTCTTACACGAGAATTGCATTGAACTACCTAATTTTGCCGCCCGAGTAATATTTCCTTCTGTTCACATTTCTAAATCACCCTTACTTTTGCTATATAGGA
>Ga0325403_1000299_pt1 | contig 31814 bp, 26 predicted proteins | sample PopdelMetagenome_19_FD_205665 | JGI IMG/M metagenome (GOLD analysis project Ga0325403, IMG submission 205665) | Populus deltoides microbial communities from Bellville, Georgia, United States - Xylem-PdKOR-R4 | ecosystem: Host-associated > Plants > Phyllosphere > Stem > Wood/Secondary xylem... | reverse complement strand
GATGACCAGGCCGGGCACCGGCGCAAGCGTGGGTCGCGTGGTGGTCGTCCGTACGCCTTCGACCCGGAGGTCTACAAGGGCCGCAACGTGGTGGAGCGGACGTTCGCCAAGCTCAAGGACAACCGGGCGTTCGCGATGCGCACCGACAAGCGCGGCTACATCTTCGCTGGCACCGTCGCGGTGGCGGCTCTGCGGATCTGGCTGAGGGACCTCGCCAGGAGAGATCGCTCAGACACGCCCTAGGCCTCCGTCGGCGAAGCTGTTGCTGCGAGAAGAGCCACAGCGCAGATCGCTGCGTGCCCGGACTAGACGAGGCGGGTTCGGCGCAGCACCCGGCGGTACCCCGCGAGCTCGCCCCGCTCAGCATCGTGAACCGCTGGAAAACCAAAGAGGAAGCCAGACACCAGCACGAACGCGCTGGCACCATCGAAGAAGGGAATGGGGTGCGTCAGGGCGTCGACCCGAGAGCCCTTCACGAGGCGAGCGCACCATGGAGGTAACGAAGAGGCCGCGCAGGACGTCCAGCGAGGCGTCACCAGCAGATCGAGCACCTGCAGCACCCACAGCACCTGAAGGGGTTGCCGGCTGGGTCGACTTCGGCACAAGATTGTCCTTTCATCAGACCGACTGCTTAACTCCCTGGCTCAAACGGCCGCTGGCGTCGGGCCGTGGAGCCAGTCCTGCGAAAAGTAAGGCAGCGGCCTCCAAGGGCCGCCCGAACTGGGGTGGGTGGTCGCTCTCTCACAGCGATCGGTCACTCCGACGTACGCGCGAGCAACACCGTCCAGCTGACTGGCACCGCGCTCGGGGCACAGTGCGGAACGGGTCGACCCACGCGCACTGACGACCGAACCGTCACGGCGAGCGCGACATGATCTTCTCGTCGAGAAGGTTCTGCGCTAGACAACGCCGGCCAGCAGGGGTTCGGGAACCATGGACGGTCCCCCTCCGGGTGGATCCGTCGAGTGGCTCGCGCTCCGCAGAACAGAGTCACGTCGCCGCGGCGCCGCTCGCCTCGAGCTCGGAGAGGCGCTGTGGCACGTCGCTCCAGCTGGCGGCGAAACGAGACACGTGGTCCGGCCTCGTCCAGGTGTCGTACAAAGCCTCGACCTTGCCGAATCGGTCTCCGACCACGACGTGTGGGATGCGCATCAGCGTGCAGAGCACATGACCGTGGAGCCGGTCAGTGACCACCTGCTCGCCGCGTCCGAGCAGGGAGCAGCCACGGCGGAGGTTGGCGCCTGCAAGGGTGCGCATCGCGAGGTGGGCGGGCCCACGGGCGAAGTCCGTACGGAGCTGCAGCCTGTTGAAGCGGCGTGAGGCGCGAAGCGCTAGATCCACAGGCGATCGCGGAGGCACGTCCAGCCAGTCGAACGCCTCTGTGCGCTCCTGACCGATCGGGGCCTCCTTGTCCGTACGCGCCTGCGAGACCAGGGGTACGGCCGGCTTAGGGCGAGTAAGCTCCCCGAGCGCGAATGCCATGTCAGGGACGAGCACCACCGGGCAGTCGTACTCCGCCTCCGCTCGTTCGAGGCTGCGCTGGTCGCGGACCAGCAGCGTGAATGCACCGTGCCGGGACACCGCACGCCTCAGCTCATCTCGAGAGCCGCGGTCGGCGAACTCGATCGACTGGGGCATTTGGATCGTCGGATACCCGGCCGAGTCCTCAAGGATGCGCAGACGCAGCTTGTGGTGAGTGGGGTACAGGCCGCCCCAGTTCCCGCCCCCCTGGATGACGACAGCAGCTCCCTCCGTCAGCCGTGAGGCGCGGTAGGACTCTCGGTCCAGCACCGCCAGCGTGCGGATCCCCAGGTGCCTGGAGAGGGCCACCTGCCCTGCGAAGATGGCACCGTCCCCGCAGTTGGAGTGCATCGGGTAGTCGACTGAGATCCACCGATCCACACCCGCCAGGACCCCAGCCAGCGCCTCGAACAGCGTAGCTTGCGCCTTGGTGACGACGGAATCTGACACGAGGTCTCCCAACGAAGGTGGTCGAGGCCCCTGCACGAGGGGGTGGACGAACGGATCCGCTCTCACGGACGTCGAGACGGACTCACAGGGCCCAGGCTCGATGCTCCAGCGATCCGGCGATCCGGCCCGCGAACATCGCGAACCGCCGTACCCACGCACCCCGTCCGCGCGGACCGACCAGCTGCTTGGCGCTGAGGACCAGGCGCACCGCCTCCCGGAACGGAGCCATCAGCTCCGTCCTCCGGACTCCTGCTGCCTCAAACTTCACTAGGAGCTGAGCATCGGACTTCGCGTAGGTGTAGGCCTGACGAGCTGTTCCGAGGACCGTCTCTCGAAGTCGGTAGTAGATCACCGCCTCGGGCGCTGCAGCTAAGGTGAATCCCCGGTGCTGAGCACGCCAGGCGAACTCGACGTCGTCTCCACCGCCGACGAACGCCTCGTCCCAACCACCAACCGCCTCGAACACCTCGCGGCGCAACCCGGTGTTGGCGCCGACGGCATACGGCAGATGCCGGAGCTTGACCGGGAGGGATCCAGGCGGAGGCATCCGCCTCCACGCTCTGGGGAGCTCCTGGTTCACGCGCTCCGAGGACAGCGTCCCTCCGACGATGTCCGCGGAGTCGAGGGCCTTGCACATCTCTACCACCCACTGGGGGGAGACGAGGTCGTCCGCGTCACAGATCAGGATGCGGTCCGCGGCAGCGGCTCGACAACCGGCGTTGCGCGCGTGCGCCACACCCCGGGTGCCGTGCGCCGGGACGCGCCGCAAGCCCTGGGGAAAACGCGGCGCGAAGTGCTGCACCAGCTCTTCCATACCGTCGTTGCTCCCATTGTCGGCGAGGAGCACTTCGAAGGGAGGCGCGTCCGTCGACGCCGCGAGTGCCTCCAGCTGCTCAGGGAGGTCCCCCATCGCGTTGTAGCAAGGGATCACCACGGAGACCACCGGCACCGCCCCACCCCCTTCGACCACGGCCTTCGTTACGACCGCCGGCGAGCCTCGGCCGACCACGCCGCCAGTGGTGCGGGAAGGAACCGTGCTCGTCCACCTGATCGAACGGGCGCCTCACGCATCCGGCACGCTAGTGCAAGTTTCCTGCCGCGCGGGCCGAGGAGGCAGCGATCCATCATGCGCAGACGACCTCCTGCCCCGCGGGGTCGCAACGGCCGGAGCGAAGCCTCGAGCCGACACTCTGCACCGGCCACCTCGTGACGACGCGCGCCGCCGTGGCTGGACTCGCGTGCTCGGGACAGGTCGACGATCACTGGGTCTCCCACCGCCGTCAGCCTGCGAGACTGCCGACATGACCCACCGCGAGCGCCTGACCACTGCGGGAGGGGTACCCAGGCCGGCGTGGAGGGTCTTGACCAACGTCGCGAACGACGTTGCTAACCCCTGGCTGGCGTCGTGGCGAGAGGCAGAGGTGCGGGCGGGGGTGAGGTGCAGTCCCTTGAAGTGGCGCTCGGTCCTCGCCGTCGCGGACAGACCCCAGGCAGTGCACCTCCAGTGGCCGGAGCGGGCGGCGAGCCCGGTCCGTCTGAGAGGCGCGCTGCGCAGGACCGGCGAGCTCCTGCTGCAGGTCGCGTACCTGCGCGCCACGGGACGCAAGGTGCTCCTGACGATGCACAACGCCCGCGGGCATGAGAGCCCGCACCCTCGCCTGGAGGGCGTGCTGTGGACGACGCTCACCCGACTCGTGACCGACGTCCACACATTCGCTGACGCCTCTCGCGCAGAAATCATCAATGTCCACCGGGCGCTGGCTCGCAAGCGGTGGCACACCATTCCCCACGGGGACTACTGCGACTCGACACCGACCGGGGACGCGGCCGCGGCGAGACGGAGGCTGGCGCTGCCGGAAGGACGGTCGCTGCTGATGACCTTCGGTCAGCTGAGGCCGTATAAGGGGACCATCGCGCTGATCGAAGCCTTCGCCAGCCGGCCGACGCGCGACGGCACCGTGCTGGTGGTGGCTGGTGCCACCAGGACCCCTGATGACGAAGCGAGGCTCGTGGCCGCGGCCGGCGGCTCGCCCGACGTGGTGCTCGACATCAGGTTCCAGTCCCCGCAGGAGCTCGCTGACCTGCTGGCGGCGAGCGACCTCGTCGTCCTGCCGTACGTCCGGGTCCTCACGAGCGGCAGCGCCATGCTGGCGCTCACGGCTGGTCGTCCGGTGCTGGTGCCGGCGACGGCCTGGTTCGAGGACCTGGCGACTCGCGTGGGTCCGGGGTGGGTGACGACGTACTCCGGCGATCTGGATGCGGAGGTCCTGACCGCTGCGCTCGCGCTGTCGCCTCCTCCGCGCCCACCGGACCTGGCCTGGGCCGACTGGACAGCCGTCGAGACCCAGATCGCCCATCTGTGGCGGACGGTCCTGGGTCGGTGACCACGGCGGTCGGCACCGGTTCGGAAGTCCGGGTCGCAGGGGCGTCAATGCTGCGTGCGGCCCAGCTCCAGTCGTCCACCGCATCGCACCACCGAGCAGGTCAAGACCCCTCGACCTGCACCGGCGGCCCCACAGCCGTGCCAGGCTGATCGCATGGTGAGCGGCCCGTCGATCTCAGTCGCGATGATCAACTTCAACTACGGGGGTTACGTCGGCGCGGCTGTCGAGTCGGTCCTCAGCCAGACGCACCCAGCCACCGAGGTCGTCGTGGTCGATGACGGCTCGACCGACGAGAGCGTGCGGATTTTGCAGGCCTTCGGTGACCGCATCAACCTCATCGCCACGGCGAACCGCGGCAAGGGAGCAGCGACTAACGACGCGGTCGCTGCCTGCACCGGGGATGTGGTCGCCCTCCTCGACTCGGACGACCTCATGGTGCCCACCCGGCTGGAGCAGCTGGCGTCCGCGTACGCGGCGCACCCCGATGCCCAGTGGGTCTGGCACAACCTGCAGCACGTGGACCGCAGCACCTTGGCCCCCCTCCCCACGGTGGTCCCGAAGGGATTCACGCCGGGGCGGCACGACCACCGAGCAGCCGTGGCACGAGGCCGGCTTCCCATGAGCAGTCCCGCGACGTCGGCCCTGTCCTGGCGCCGTGACCTCCTCACCGCGCTGCTCCCGATGAAGGCGTCGACGCGGTCGCAGGACAACTACCTGAAGTTCCTGACCATGGGTCTCGCACCCGGCTATGTCCTCGGCGACGTCCTCTCCCTGCAGGGCATCCACTCGGAGAACGCCTACACGACAGCCATCGGGCGTGATCGACGGACGAAGCAGGCGCTGCGAGCCCTGGACCTGTCCCGGGGGCTCGCGGAGCACGACCTCACCGCACTGCACCGTCGCACGGTGTCAGAGGTCGTGCTGAGCACCAAGGGCGGCCTCACGCTGAGCCACGAGGACCGTCGTCTCCTGCGGCGCGAGCTCCTGCTGGCAGGCCCGGGTGTGGCTCCATGGGTCGGGCTCTCTGCTGCGCGTCACGTGCGTACGTGGGCACGGGACTACGGCAGGCGCGTTCGCAGCAGGCGTGACGGTGCAGCGGACCCCGTCTCCCACCGGCTGGGCGAGTAGCAGGGGCCACGACACCTTCGCAGACGCGCCGCGGGGGTGCGCGCAGAGGCGATGGTCCTCGCTCGTCCTGTCCTCAGCGCTCGGGCTCCCCGGTCGGCAGGGCGCCGCGGCGGTGGAGCTCGTCCAGGATCAAGCGGGCGCGCTGTCGCCAGGTGTGCCACTCCAGGACGTGCTGCCGCACCCGGTCGCCGAGTGCGGGCAGCTCCTGCCGCCGGTCGGCCGCGTCACCCAGGGCGGAGGCGATCCCCTCGACGTCTCCCGGGGCCACGAGCCAGCCCGCTTCAGCTCCCTGCACCAGCTCACGCGCATCAGGGAAGTCCGAAGCGATCACCGGCAAGCCAGCGGCGGAGTACTCGTACAGCTTCAACGGGGAGTGGTACATGCTGCCGATCTCCATGGGGATCTGCCCGGAGTAGGCGATGTCGCAGCGGGCGAGCATCGACGGCACGTCGTCCCACGAGATGTGACCGAGCAGCTGCACACCGTCGGCCGCTCCTCGCGAGGCCACCCGGTCCTGCAGGGCTGTGTACGCCGGTCCGTCGCCAGCCACCACGGCTCGCACGAGAACCCCGCGGCTCCTTGCGAGCGCGACGGCGTCGACCAGGTGGTCCAGGCCCGCCCAACCGATGACGTGCCCGACGAAGCCGATGGTCAGCTCCTCGGAGCCGGTAGCGGCTCTCGCACCTCCCTGCGCGGCGAAGCGACGGGGGTCGACGGCGTTCGGCACCACCAGCACGTCCTCCGCGGGGAGGCGGCCGGCCTCCACGAGCACGGACTTCAAGGCCTCGGAAACCGCCACCACCAGGTCAGCGCGCTGGTAGGCGCGAAGCTCTAGGCCCTTGGCCAGCGCCGGAAAGCTCAGCGCCCCCCGCTCCTTGGATGCCTCGTACCAGAACGGACCGTTGCTCTCCACCACCCAGGGGACCCTGCGCGAGCGGTACGCACCTAGGACCTGGTAGGTCGCCTGCCGCTCGTAGAGCAGGTCCGCACTGCGAGCCCGCAGGCGCGTCGCAGCTCCGAGCGGCGGCCCGATGCCGACCCGGAGCGCATCGGTGCCCCGTCCCCGCCACGACCCTCCGGCCATGACACCGTCGCCGTGGCCCGCACGGCTGACCCGGGCGGGCACGAGGTCACCAGCGAGCAGCGGCCGGACCTCGTGCCCCAGGTCCCGCATTCCGCCGATCATGCCGGTCACGTGGGCCCGAGGACCCGTCGAGCGGCTGTCGGACCGGGTCGTGACCTTGAGCGCGCCGCACGCGTAGACGATCCGCAGGCCCCGCGCCGAGGGCGTCAGCTCAACCGAGTCGGACATCTGGACGCCTCACCTCCGCGTCGAGCAGATGACGCGAGCGGCTGGGTCGGGGCTGAGGCTGTCCAAGTCCGCAGAAGCTCCTTCGGATGGGGCGGCCGCCGGGGCCGAGGCGGTCGCCAGGCGTGCAGGGACCCGGCCGCTTCCGTAAAGCGGCGAGGTCGGTGGACACCTTGGCACGACTCGTCACGGTCCAGGGCCCTCCCGGTCGACCACGAGGAGCGCCGGAGCCGCTCGGTGGTGGGGCTGGAGGACAGCGGACTCACTCCTCAAGAGTTGCCAGGTACCGCTGCGCGACGTGGTCGGGCTCGAACTCCTCCAGCCCCTCGGTCGGCTCGTGCGGCAGCTCGCCCGCCGCCAGCCGTTCCAGCGCGCTCGCGAGGGCACCTGCAGAACCGACAGGAGCTCGGAGCCCTCGCACGTAGCGCGGGACGAGCTCGCGCAACCCGGTGGCGTCGGAGGCGACCACCGTCGTGCCGACCGTGGCCGCTTCTACGGCGACGAGACCGAACCCCTCCCACAGGGAGGGCACCAGTACGACGTCCGCGCTGGCCATCCACCGACGGGGGTCTTCCACGTGCCCGACGAACGCGACGTGCTCATCGACCCCCAGCTCGCGCGTGAGCTGTGCCAGCTCATCGCGCAGTGGTCCGTCGCCGATGCAGATCAGCTTCCAGCCCTCTGAGACCTTCCGGAGCTGCGCGAGCGCTTCGAGAGCGACGCGGTGGCCCTTCGCGCGACGCAGCCCCCCGACGAGGACCATGCGCAGGCCGGGCCCTCCCTGCTCGAGCCAGGGGTGGGGAACCGCGTCCTCGATGGCGGTCCCCGCCCCGGCGAGGTCGTCGCTCGACCGCGGCAGGGGGTTGTAGATGCGCCGTGCCCGTCGGCGAGCCACTCCGTGTTTGGTGACGAGGTCCTCGACGACGTCGTCGGAGACCCCCACCACCGCCCTGGCGCGGGGGTAGAGGACCCGCACGAGCAGTGCTATTGATCGCGGCGAGCGCTCGATCGTGAGGTTGCGCGACAGCACGTTGTGCTCGACCGCCACCACCGGCGTGCCTCGCGGGACCCCGAGCAGGCACACGAGGTTGGAGAAGGTCATGTTGGCGATGACGGCGTCGGGCCTTATCTGCCTCATGGCTCCCCGGAGCTGTCGGCTCGTCAGAACGTAGGAGAGCGGGCCGCGCCCGGATCGCTGCAGCGCCACCCGGTGGACACCCGCCGGGGGGGTGAGCTCCCTGGTCCTGGGCTCCTCCAGCGTCACGAGGGTCACCCGACGCCCAGCACGGGCGAGCGCCCCACTGACGTCGACAGCGACCCGCTGAGCGCCGTAGCCGTTGAGGTCGTTGACGACGAGGGCGATGTGAGCCGGACGGGTCACGACCGCCTCACCAGCTCCATCGCCGTCCCTCCTGCATCGGCCTGCGCAGCGAACGCACCTCGCCTCTGGACGGTACGACCCTATCGACGGAGCTGACCTGCGCGGCTCGCCGCAGCGAAGTCCAGATCAGCGACGAGTGGTGAGGACCAGCGGCGTGGACTCCCCCGGCGCGGTGGCTCGCGGGCCAACAGCTGATGTGGGGACCTGGGCGGCGGCGGAGGCGCGCCACCGGTCGTGCGGAGCGAGGCACAGCGCGAGTGAGAACCCCAGCAGCACGAGCGACAGGGGACGGCCTCCCTCCAACGCGTTGTAGAAGGTGTACCCCACGAGCAGGGACAGCGACGCCGCCACCCCCAGCCACCTCTGCCAGGCGATGCCGATGCCGATGACCGCCACCAGGAAGAGCGCCAGTGCGGCGCAGCCCACGGGTCCTACGGCGACGTAGAGCTCCACCCAGGCGTTCTCGATGGAGCGCTTCTCGTCGGTGCCCGGACCGGGCGTCGTCGTCTTGATGACGTAGGCGCGGCCAGGGCCACCACCCAGGGGCGACGTGTGGGAAGCGATGTAGAGACCCGTGTCCAGGGATCTCGCCCGCACGGTCACGGACCCCTCGCTGTCACCAGCGGCAGAGCGCTGCGCGAGCCCGGCGGCACCCACGATGAGGAAGAGGATGCCGATCACCGCCATCGGTGCCAGCTGGCGCCGTGAGCCGGCACGCCCGAGGAGGATGGCCACGGCCAAGCCGATGATGCCCACGAGCGCCGCGATGAGGGCTCCCCGAGACCCAGCGGAGGCGAGGCCAGCTCCGCACGCCGCTGCCAAGAGGGCCCCCCGCGGGGTCGGTCGCTTGGCGAGCTCGTAGATCGCGGCGACGAGAGCCGTGGAGAAGAAGGATGCCGCGTAGAGCGGGTGCCCGAAGCCGGCCCGGGCGCGTCCGTCCCAACCGCCGGCCCAGCTCCACAGGGGGTTGCCGTGGATGACCTGCGCCTCCAGCGTCGCGTAGACGCCGAGGACCGCACCGGTTGCCACCAGGACCGTCACGAGCGTCTGAGCCGCGCGCGGCTCCATGAGCAGCGGCACCAGCACGAGGAACAGGACGGCGTTCGCGCTCCACGCGACGGAGCCCACGCCGAGACCCGTGGTGGCGGTGGACAGACCGAGGGCGATGATGAGCGGGACCGCAGCGAGCGCCGTCCACCGCCGCTGCGCGGTCCACCGGAAGCGCTTGAGCACCAGCTCGTGCACCACCCAGGCGACGAGCACGAACAGCGCCGGGCTGGTGCTGCCGTTCTGCCCCTGGATCCCCGGCACGGGGATGGCGTTGGCCGGAGCGGCTGCGGTCGCCAGGAGCATCACCGACGGCCACCAGTGGGCGGGCATGTGCAGCAGCGCCGCCGCTGCGACCGCCATCAGCGCGAGGCCCAGCGCCGCCGCACCACCGGCCACCCGCTCGACCGCCAGCACGAGCAGCGTGCTGAGGAGGACGACGGCCGGGAGGAACAGGAACTCTCCAGCTCGGCGGGCGCGTCTCAACCGACCGGTCCCTCGCGCCTGGCACGCCGCCGGACGATCTCCTCTCCACGCAGCAGGCTCTCAGAGGGTGCGTAGACGCGTGGCGGCACGAGCGCCGGCTCCTTCGTCCCGAGCACCACCACGAGCACCTCCGCGAAAGCCCGGCGCGCGGCGATGAGCCGCCTCAGCGCCCGCTCCTCGTCGACCCAGGCCCTCGCGACGACCACCGCCAGCTCTCCGCCCGGATCCGTGCTGTCGGGGACCGTGGTGGCTCCCTGCGCGCGCTCGACCTCCTGCCGTGCGTCCTCGGGCTCGCTGTGCTTCTGCAAGGCCCTGGTAACCCATTGGGTGGCGCTCTCTCCGACGCCGGGGAGAGCGCTGACGCGGATGGAGGCGGACGGCTGGGGGGACAGGTGCTGCGAGAGCCGGGCGAGAGCTGCGCTGGCGGCCTCGTCAGCCACTTCCCCCGTGGGCTCCGGTAGCTCGATGAGCAGAGCGTTCTCGGGCGGGTCGGTGTAGGCGCGCCTCACCCGCGGGCGGGCGGTGACGTAACCGAGGAGCAGAGCACTGGCGAGGGTCCCCGCCGCGAGCGCGGCGAGCACGGCGTCCCTCGAGGCACTGTCTGACGGCGTGGGCGCGCTGGCGGGATCGAGGACGGAGACGTCCGCCACCCGGGGTGACTGGTTCCGCGCGAGGTAGGCACCGGTGGCGGCTGCCACCGCCGCCGTCGCGGTCTGCGGGTCGGGGCTAGTGGCAGCCAGGACGACCACATTGGACAAGCGCTGCTGGGTCGCCTGGAGGGCGAATCGCGTGTCCGGCCCCAATGTTGAGGACACGGAGCTGCGAAGAGCGCGGCTCTGGAGCACAGCCAGCTGGGTGGCGACGACCCTGTCAGGGTCCCCCGTCCCCGAGAGGGGTGCCACGACGAGGGTCGCCGTGCTCGTGTACTCACGGCTCGTGGAGCCGACGGCCAGAGCCCCCCCACCCGCGACCACCGCGGCGGTACCAGCGACCAGCAGGTACGACCATGTCCTCGATCGGAACAGGCGGACCCTCATCGAACGTCCGCCGAGGGGGTGACCTGCTCATCGGCGCGTACCCACCGGCGCCGGCTGGCTAGGCTCGAGGCGAGCAGCCGGACACCGAAAGCGGCGTCGAGGGCGTACCGAGGCCCGAGGCGCCGCGGCTCCTGCAACAGCCGCCACACCCACTCTGCACCGAGCCGCTGACTCCACCGCGGGGCGCGGCGACGCGTACCTGCGACGAACTCCGCGGCGGCCCCGCACCCGACGAACCAGCTGTCAGGCAGATGAGGACGGAGCGCCATCGCGAGCCGCTCCTGCTTGGGAAAGCCCATGCAGATAAACACGATGTCGGGCCTGCCGGCGCGGAGCTGCGCGACCAGCGGCTGGAGTTCCGCCTCCGAGGGCGGGAGCCCGACCACGGGTGCGCTGCTCCCGGCGCTCTGCAGACCCGGGTACCGCTCGACGAGGCGCTGCAGCGCCCGCCCAGCGACCCCCGGGGGCCCCCCAACGATCGCTACCGACCGTCCCTCAGCGGCGGCCGCCTGTGACAGCGACCAGATCAGGTCGGACCCGGTGACGCGTCCAGGAAGGCGCCAACCGGCCATGCGCGCTGCCCAGTAGATCGGCGTGCCGTCGCAGACGAGTAGATCCGCCGCGTCGACGATGTCGCGCGCGTTCGGCCCCTGGAGGAGCCTCACGATGTCGAGGTTGGGCGTGACCAGGAGCCCACCGCGGCCGGAACGCAGGGCTGACACCACGTGCCGGACGACGCCTTCGCTGCTCAGGACGTCGATGGGCACCGAACCCACCTCGATGCGCTGGTGCACGGCCCCTCCTTGCGAGACGAGGCGCCTCGTGGTCTGCGTGCCCGGCTAGGGGGCCCGGCTGGTGCATCCTATGGCGTGATGAAGCAGTCTCGGGCGACGGATGCGCAGGATGCTTCCCCTGCGGCCCATGCCTTGGAGGGCACCCCCGTACGCCGGAGGGCCCTGGTCGCCGCCCTCTGCGCGACAGTGCTCGTGACCGCCGCCTGTGCAGAGGTGCACTCCGAACAGGACGAGACGCCGTCGCCCTCCGCGGCGCCGTTGCGGATCGGAGTGTCCCTTGCGGGCCAGCACTACGACGTCGGGGCAGTGGACGCATGGGAGGCGGCGGTCGGGCACCGGGCGGACGTGGTCCAGACCTTCGTCCCGTGGTTGTACGCGGCCTCCCCCGACCTGGTGCGGTTTCCGGTGGACCGGGCGCGCGAGATCAGCGAGGGGGGTCGGGTGCTGGAGGTGACGTGGACCCCTGCCGAACCGAGCGAGGGTGAGGACCAGCCGGGCATTTCGCTCGCAGCCATCGCCGACGGTGACTACGACGCGTACGTCCGGCGGTTCGCGCAGGACGTACGCCGCAGCGGGCTCACGATCCGCATGAGGTTCGCCCATGAGATGAACGGCACGTGGTCGCGGTGGTCTGAGACGAGGCCGGGCAACGGGTCGGGTGACTACGTGCGGGCTTGGAGGCACGTGCACGAGGTCTTCGCCCAGGAGGGCGCCCGCAGCGTGACCTGGATCTGGTCACCGAACGTCGTGGGAAGCTCCACCAGCCCGTTGCCGGAGCTCTACCCAGGTGACGCCTACGTCGACGAGGTGGCGATCGATGGTTACAGCTACCCCCGGGCCTCGTGCCTCTCGCCGGCTGCTCTGTTCGACCCCACGCTGGCGGAGGTGCGCGACCTGACGAACCGTCCCGTGGCGCTGGGCGAGGTCGGGGTGGACGTCGCATGCCCCGGCCGGGCCGCGTGGGTCACCGACGTCTACGCGTGGTCATCGAGGAACCAGCTGGTCGGCGTGACCTGGTGGGAGCGGGAGGGCGCGACCGGCGACTTCGCGATCACCGACGACCCGGCTGCCCTGACAGCCCAGCGAGCGGCGATCCGCTCGCCCTGAACGGTCCTACCGCGGCGGATGGTGAGGACCAACCGCCGCCAACTGCGACGGCGAGGCCGTCGGCGCCGGGATGCGCGCGTCGACGTCACGCGGACGCGCCGGCACCCCCACGACGACCGCCCCCGCCGGGACGGACCGCGTGACCACGGCACCGGCACCCACGGTCGCCCCACGCCCGATGACCAGGTCCTCGTCGCCTCGGCCGATGACACTCGCCCCGGTCCCGAGCACCACGTCGTCCTCGATGCGGATGCGGTGCGGAGACCCCGGCTGTGTCTCCGCGGCCAGGGTGACCTGGTGCCAGATCTTCACACGATCACCGATCGTGACGTTGGGGTGCATGACGACGCCTAGGCCGTGGTGCTCCACGCTGACCCCCGACCCCACCTCGGCCTGGAACGGCAGCAGGGTGTGGTGCAGGTAGAAGTTGACCGCCTTAACCAGCTTCGCCGCGGTCACGGCTCGCCGACGGTACAACCAGCGGGACATGGCCCAGAGGCGCGCGGGGAGCATGCCCCGATCTTGCCGCACCGCATGGCGACACGGCGTGACTCGGTGTGACATCCAGGTTGCCATCTCGTGGCGGTCAGCTCCCGCCGCGAGCCGCTCTGCCGGCTGCCCAGCCGGACCACCGGCAGCGTGTCGCGACCACGAGGATCTCCCACCACTGGCGGGAGGGCTGGCGAACAGCCTCAGCGGCCACCCGGGCCAGGCCCCAGGTGCGCCGCTGTCCCACGAGGAGACCGTCGAGCAGGCGGACGGCGCGCTGCAGGCGTCCCGTCGTGTTCTTCGACAGGACGTAGGAGTAGTTCCAGCAGGAGTCAGCGACCTGCTTGAGGTCGGTCTCTTTGCGCGCGGCGAGGGCCCCCGCGATCGCGTCGGCGTCCCGGTCGGCGCGCCCGCCGAGGTAGTGGTCGACGTGGAGCCGCTCGTCGTAGAGGACCACGCCCCGACGGCCGGCGCGGAGGCTGAGGTCCAGCTCGTAGTAGGAGCCGTCTCCGTGCAGCGCGAGGTCCGGCAGATCGATCGGCGCGCGAAGGGCCATGTTGCAGCCCTGCAGGTGGTCCACGGGCACGCTCTCCAGCCCGCTGCGGGCGTAGTGCATGCCGACCATGCGACCGGTCCAGGAGAGCTGCCCCACCCTGCGGGTGGTGTGGTCGTGCCGCTCGCCGTCGACGTAGACCTGGTTGAACCCGCCGACCGCCACGACGCGCGGGTCCACGAAGGCCTCCTCGTACCGCTGGAGGAGGTCGGGGGCCGCCACGGCGTCGTCGTCGACCATGACGGCGATCTCGGTGCGCACGGCCGCCAGCCCGGAGCGCATGGCGGGTACTACCCCCGGGGCCGCGGGCTCGACGATGCGGACAGGCAGCGGGGACGACCTGGCGACGTCGAGGCTCGCCTGGTCGGTGCTGCGGATCACGAGCAGCACCTCGTCGGGCCGGTGCGACTGGACCTCCAGCCCCGCCAGGCAGCTCCGGAGGAGATCGGGGCGCCGGTAGGTAGGGACGACCACCGTGAGGCTGCGGGATCCGCTCACAGCACCTTCTCTCGCGTCGTGGACGGTGCCACCGCGGCGGCGTAGGCGCGCTCGAGGTCTTCGGCGGTGATCGCCCAGGTGAAGAGCTTCGCGCGATCCAACGCCCTGGTCTGGAGCGAGCGCAGGAGGGCAGGGTCGGCGGCGAGCTGGCGCAGCGCCCGCTCGAAGGCGTCGACGTCTCCGGGAGCGCACAGCACCCCCGCCGCCTCGCCGTCACCGCCATCACCGATGACGTCGACAACCCCTCCCACTGCGCTCGCGACGACGGCCAGGCCTGCGTCGATGGCCTCCACCACCGCCAGCGGCATCCCCTCGAAGAGGGTCGGGAGGAGCAGCACGTCGTGCGCCGCCAGGACCTGCGCGTGCTCGTCCCGGGTGTAGGAACCCCTCCACACCAGGCCCGGCAGGCCCGGGTCGGGGGCACCGTCCCCGGCGGCGGTGATGCGGATGGTGGGGCTGTCCGCACAGCGGGCTGCCACCTGCGCGACCACCTCTGTGCCCTTGCGGGGGATCCAGGAGCCGAGGAAGAGCACCCTCAGCACACCGTCCCTACCGGCGCTCCGTCCCGCCTTGCCGTACCGGTGCTCCCCGGCTCCCCCGTTGCGGTAGGTGGAGACGGTGGCGCGGGGAACCTTGTGGCGGACGTGCTCGGCGTCCGCCTGGTTCAGCACGAGCACGTGCGCTGCGGCTGCCATCGCCACGCGGTTGGGAAGGACCAGCGACACAGCCCACCACAGCCGGCGCAGCCGTCCCGGCTGCTCGACCCCCTCGGCCACGAGCGTGGCGAGAAGGCGCTCCTCGAGCCCGTGGGAGAGGACGACCACCGGCGTGCGCCGGAGGACCAGGGCAGACGCCCACGCGAGCGGCTCGTGCAGCTCGACCACGTCGACGCGCCGACGGTGTCGGACGAGCCGCCACGCGACGCACACCGGTGCGAGGAGCTGGCGGGTCTTGCCCGTGAGCCTTGAGGGAGCGATCTCCGGCCGGAACCACTCCTCGACGTCGTGGCCGCGCGCCCTGAGGGCATCGCTGGAAGCCCGTGTGGCGAGCGCGACACCGCCGAGCTGGTCGCGGGGCACGTCGACGACGCGGAGGACCTTCACGACACGGGCTCCTGAGGCTCGGGCTGCCCCTCGGGGCCGTCCCGCGCCTCCTCGGGATCCTGCTCGACGGGGAGGGCGAGCGTGAGGCAGGACCAGAAGACGACGCCCATGGCGCTGGTGAAGACGCTCGAGAAGAGCAGCTGCACCGGCATCACGGCCGCGAGTGCAGCCGCCCCCTCCAGCCCCCGGCGCCGGTGGCGCGCGGCCGAAGCGCAGGCGCTGACGATGCTGAGGACCACCAGAGACCCCAGCGGCCCGCCGTAGGTCTGGATGATCTCCAGGTACCCGGAGTCCGGTGACGCGAAGGCCTGGTCGGCCGAGGCGTCGCGCCTCACGGAGGTGCCCACCGACCCCAGCCCGCTGCCGATGGGATCGAGCAGCGCGGGGACGAAGTGCAGGGTCTGGAAGGCGATGCGGTCGTTGAGGCTCTGGTCGCCGGCACCGGACTCGGTGGACGACTCGAAGCGCTCCAGGACCGGCGCGAGCGTGGTGCCGAAGACGGACAGCACCACGGCGAGCCCGATCGCCGCCCCGACGACGCGCCCCGTCTTGACCCAGCCGCGGACCAGCAGCACGAGGAGGGCTGCCGCCAGCACGATCCACGCGCTGCGGACCAGGGTGAGCCCCAGGCACGTGGCGCCGACGAGGATCGCCAGCCCCTCCCAGCGTCCGAGCTCGTTCCGGGAGATGAGCACCAGGAGGCAGAGGACCAGCACGACGGCCAGGGAGCCCGGGTCGTTCACGGTGCTGAAGACGCGGATGCCGAGGGGCTCGGGGAGCCCGAAGCTGGTGGCGACGTCGGAGATGCTGACCAACCAGGCGCGGTCCCAGGCGGGGGCCACCACGTACTGGACGATGCCGTAGGTGCCGACCGTCAGGGGCACCCAGGTGGCGAAGCGCGCGAGCACGGCGCGCTGCTGGTCGCGGGCGAGGCCGACGGCCATGCCCGCCCCCAGCGCCAGGGGCGCCATCACCTGCAGGCCGGCGATCCCCACCGACACCGGGCTGCGCGCGAGGACGACGGCCACGGCCGCCCCGTAGGCGACCACCATGACCACCCGGCTGGCGAGGCGCCACCAGCGACCGCGCAGGTACCGAACGCGGTACAGCGCCGGCTCGACGGCCAGGAGGGAGACGAGCGGCGCGACGAGGAGCACCACGCTGTCCTGCTGGAAGCCGGCGTTGAGGTCGACGCAGCGCCTGACGCCGGGGGCGAGCACCCACAGCCACAGCGCGAACTCGACGAGGCGGTCGTGGTGCCGCAGGCGCCAGGTGACAGCGATCCCCAGCGCGCCCAGCAGGTACAGCGGACCGGCCACCGCGGCCACGGGCGGGACGAGCACCGCTGCGCCGGAGACGGCGAGGCTCCAGCCCAGGGCGGCTGCAGCCCCCGGTGACAGCCGCGAGGACCACCCCGCCACCCCCGAGCGAGGAGCGGCGAGCCCCGCGCTCCCCGGCCCAGGAGCGACGGTCGTCAACGCCGCCGCTCCGCCAGCCTGACGAGCACGAGCGTCACGGCTCCGGCGCCGAGCAGGCCGCCGGCCGCCACCCACTGGGAGATGGTCAGGCCCGTCGGCGAGGGCGAGGCCCCGTCCGCGGGGAGGCGAGCGACGTTCACGGGCAGCACCTGCAGCGCGGCGCTCAGACGAGCAGCCCGCTGCTGGTTGGCGAGGCGCTCGCCGACGGCCGAGCTGCGCTCCGTCGCCTGCTGGGCCACCACGGTGGACCGCTCGTCGACCGGCGCGGCAGCGACCTGCTGGTCGAGGGCGGAGAGCTGGCTGTCCACCGCCTCGACGCGGGCGTTGAGCACCTCGAGCCGCGACTGGATCAGCTGTGACTGCTGGTCGGTCACGAGGGCCAGGTACGCGTTCACGTACGCGTCGGCGCTGCCCACGGCATCGGCGGCCGTGACCCCTGAGACGGTGATGCTGAGCACGCTGCTCTCCGAGGCTGACGTAGTGGTCAGCGTCCCGAGCCCGTCGCCGAAGTCCGCGCGCGCCGCCTGGCGGACGGCTTGGCTGTTGAGGAGGGCCTCCTGGGTCGCCACATCGGAGGTGGTGACGTCGCCGATCTGGTCGGACCCGGCGAGGTCGACGTCGTTGCTGACCTGGACCTCCGCCCGGTACTCGAAGTCGCCCGGGTTGGCGGCCCCGTAGGTACCCAGGAGCGCGGCGCCCACGAGCGCCCCAGCCGCGACGGGCAGGAGCAGTCGGGCCCACCGCCTGATGACGGAGCTGGAGGCGGGCCTGGGCGCCGTCCGCGCGCGCTGCTCGTACGGAGACGTCCCCGCGTCGACGTCTCGGAGGTCGACCACTGGTCCGCCCTTCTGCTGTCGTGCAGGTGCTGGTGGCTGCTGGCCGAGGTCCTGGCTCATCGCTGGACCAGCTCCGCCGGTGGCGTCAGGGGCGGCGCGGGGCGCGAAGCCTCCCAGAGCCTGGCGGCGCGGAGGAAGTCCGAGTGCGCCCGAAGGACTGCGTTGACGTAGCCGAGAGCACCGCGCCGGTAGTAGCCCTTGACGGCGTAGAGCCAGACGAAGCGGGCTGCGGGCAGCAGCACCAGCCGTTTGACCGACGGCTTGGCCCCCGCCGAGCGGAGAGCGTCGACCTCGATCGCGGTGTACCTGGCGATCCGCTCGGCGTTCTCCGCTACCGTCTGCAGCCGCCAGTGGATCAAGGTGCCGGCGAGCAGACGGCGCCGCCCGGGCACGACGACCTCCTCGTGCACGAGCATCTGCTCGTCCCACCGGCTGTGGGCGCGGTGGTAGAGGCGGACCTTGGAGAGCACCTTGTCACCGCGCTGCGCCTGGGGCAGCAGCTCCCCCCAGAACTCGTCGCGCCGGTCGACGGCCCAGGCGTCGCGAGGGTCCGGGTCAGACGCCAGCACGGCGGCGACGGACCCTCGCAGCGTCGCGTCGAGCACCTCGTCGGCGTCCAGGTAGAAGACCCAGTCGTGCTGTGCGAGCTGCGCGCCGGCGTTCCGCTGCGCCGCGAAGCCTCGCCACGCGACCTGCTCGACACGAGCCCCGGCCTCGACCGCGACCTCACGGGTCCTGTCGGTGCTGCCGCTGTCGACGACGAGCACCTCGTCGGCCCACCCGAGCTCGCGGAGGCAACGGGGAAGGACCTCTTCTTCGTCCTTCGTGAGGATGATCGCGGTGACCCGCTGACGCTGAGCCTGGGGTGCCGGCAAGGCGGTACCCGCCTTTCAGGAGTGGGTTGGCCGGGCAGAGTCTAGGTTCCCGAGGGGCCGCTCAGGGTGGTGTCCTTCGTGTGCACCGGCTCGGCCGTCGCGATGACCGCCTCGACGGGCGCCTCCGGTTGCACCTCGCGCGGCCTCCTGACGAGCCTGACGGCTGAGACGACCTGCTCGCGGAGGGCGCCGCTGCACGCGAGGGCGAGGGCGGTGAAGACGGCGGCGCTCACGGCGGCGTGCAGCAGCAGCCCGCCGACTCCACCGATGTCTGGCAGCACCGCGTTCGCCGCGAGCACGCCTGCGACGGCGGGCAGGAGCAGCAGGAGGTCTCGCAAAAACCACCACCAGACCGCGCGTCCGAGCAGCGTGAGGCCGAAGACTGCTCCCAGGACGTCGACGACGACCGAGGCGACCGCGACCCCCTGGAGGTCGGCGACTGCAGCACCGGCCAGCAGTGCCGGGAACATCAGCACGAGGCGCAGGGAGAAGATCCACGCCTGCTGCCCCGGTCGGCCCCGGCTGGCCAGGGCCGTCCCGCAGATGCTCGTCACGGCGGCGAAGACGCTCCCGAGGACGAGGACCTGCAGCAGGACCACGGAGGGCTCCCACTTCTCGCCGAAGACGACGACGACGAGCTCGTGCGCCTCGCTGACGACGAAGGCCGTCCAGCCGAGCAGCACGGTGCAGGCGACGAGCAGGAACGTGCGCTCCGGCGGGGTGCGTCGGGCCGGGGCGCTGTGCGCGCGCGCCAGCGACGGGAGGGCGATGCGCGACATGAGGTCCACCACGACGTTCAGGCGCGTGGCGTTGCTCGCGGCGTTGAGGTAGATGCCGAGCCCGTAGGTGCCCGCGCCGGGGGCCACCGCCAGCGGCAGTGCGAGGGTCGAGGCGCTGTGGGCCATCCAGCCGAACTGGAAGGTGATGCCGAACCGGAGGTCGTGGCCCATGCCGGCCAGGTCGCGGGTGAAGCGGGGACGGATGGGCGTGACGAAGAGGAGGACGAGGACGCCCAGCACCGACCGCACGTGCAGGGCGATGACGAAGGACCACGCGCCACCCCCCGCGAGGGCGATGAGCACCGAGGCGATCTGGAAGCCGAGCACCTCCACCAGGTCGACGGCGGAGACCTTGCCGTACCGGAGGTCAGCCTCGTGCTGGACCACCATCGCCGCCCGGGGCGCCCACCACAGGGAGGCGGCTGCGGCGGTGATGGCGAGTGCGAGCACCCGGACGTCGAGCACGTCGGGGGCGATGAGGTGCACCGCGGTGCAGGCGGCGGCGAACACCAGGACGAGACCGGTCGTCGCGGCGGCCGTCATCGTCATGTTGCGGGCGACGTCCCGGGCCGTCGGTCGGGCACCGCGCTGGAGGAGAGCGGCGGCGAAGCCGAAGTCGCCGAAGGCCGTGACGGCGACGGTGATGGCCAGCACGACGGAGTAGACGCCGAAGTCGCTCGGGTCGAGGACGCGCGCCAGGACGACGGCCGCGACCACGTTGACGCCCTGGATGGCCACCTGGCGGAGAGCGAGCACCGCAAGGCCGAGGCGGACGGCGTCGCCGAGGCGGCGACCCTTGGTGGGGGCGCCGGAGGTCACGTCGGGACCGACCCGGCCCGAGAGCGCAGCAGCTTCGCCGCCACGACCACGTCCTTGACGGCGCCGGCCGCGGTGAGCCCACGACGTCGGTGCAGAGCGCCCGCCGCGATGTGGTGGGCGGGGGCCAGGAGCGCGTACGCCAGGGCCCGGGCGGGGCTGGGCGCGATGCGGGTGTAGTGCTTCATAGTTGCGTAGAGGCGGGACGAGTCCACCCAGGGCCGGGCGTCGAGGGGCGTCGTGCCCGGGTGGTGGTCGAGCAGCAGCTCGGGATCGTGTCGCAACCGGTAGCCCGCGGCCGCCAGCTGGCGCGACAGGTCGATCTCCTCGTACCCGTAACGCAGCAGCTCGTCGAAGCCGACCTCCTCGAACGCCGCCGTCGGGAAGAGAGTGGCGTTCATCTCGATCATGTTGCCGTGGCCCGCGCCCCAGGGGCGGGTGGCGAAGCCCAGGAAGTCGGCGCTGCCCGGCACTGACAGCTGCTCCGTGCCGTCGGTGAAGTGGTTGACCACGGAGCCGGTGACGACCTCGCGCTCACCCATGCCGGCGAGGAGCCGCGCGAGGGTCTGGGTGTAGCCGTGCCGCACGCGGGCGTCGTCGTCGATGAAGGTGAGGTAGGGGGTGCTGACGCGTCCCGGGCACGAGGCGCGGTTGGGGCCCACGCCCTGGCGGGGACCCTGCACCCACCGCGCGAAGGGGTGGCGGGCGACGACCTCCTGCGTCGGCCCGGGGTCGGGCGAGTCGTCGCTGACGAGGACGCCGATGCGCGGACCGCCGCAGTCCGCCACGCTCTGCAGCGCGACCTCCAGCAGGTCGGGGCGGCGGTAGCTGCAGATGCAGAGGGTGATGACCTCGGTGAGGTCGTCAACCTCAAGCATCACGCCCGGCGGGCACGCTGGCGCGGCCCACCGCATCCGTCATCTGGAGCACGAACCGCTCAAGGCCGTAGTGGGCTCCCAGCGCGGCGATCTTCCCGTGGTCCCAGGTCCTCGCGGCGGCGCGGTCCACCACCGCCCGCAGCGCTGCGGGCTCGAGCTCGTCGAAGAAGAGGCCGGTCTCCCCCTCCACGACGGTCTCCTTCGCGCCCCCACCGGCGTAGGCGACGCTCGGCGTCCCGCAAGCCATGCTCTCGACCGGCACCAGGCCGAAGTCGTCCTCGCTGGGGAACACCACGGCCGTGGCCGATTGGTACAACCGGGCGAGCTGCTGGTCGTCCTGCCAGCCGAGGAACCTGACGTTGTCCGGGGCCAGCTCCTCGAGGCGGCGCCGGTCCCGCCCCTCACCCGCCACCAGGAGGACGTGCGACGTGCCGCGGAACGCCTCGATGGTCAGCTCGAGGCGCTTGTACGGCTCGACGATCCTGCCCACCCACAGGAAGTGGCGGCGCTCCACGGAGGCGTCCGCCGGCATGAAGACGGCGGTGTCGAGCGGAGGCGCGACCACCACGACGTCCTCACGCCCGTAGCACTCCCTGATCCGCTCCTTCACAGCGCCGCTGGAGGCGACGTAGAGCGACGCTGACCGTGCCGCCGCCACGTCACGTGCACGCAGGTAGCCCGTCGAGGCCCTCAGCAGCAGGCGGCGCAGCGGTCCGGCGTGGCGGAGGTAGTCGTCGCGGCCGCTCCAGACCTGCCGCAGGGGCGTGTGGCAGTACACGACCTTCGTCCCCGTGCACCTCACGTGGTGCGAGAAGGCGTAGGACGAGCACACCAGGTCGCCCTCGACGGGCGGGAGGCGCCGCACGAGGAACGGGTAGAGGGGAGCCATCGCACGGTAGAGGTGCTCGCTGACGAGCCAGCGGGGGAAGAGGAATCGCCAGCCCCCGCGGAGGTGCATGCGACCCATCACCCGGGGGTCGCCGCCGAGCGCGACGACGGGCGCGCCGCCGAGCACATCGTTGGCGAGCGCACGCGACACGCGCTCCGCCCCGGCGAGGACGTGGCTGAAGTCGTGGGCGACCGTCCACCGGCTCCCGGGCGCGCCGGTCATCGGGCCACGCTGCGGTAGGTGGCGGCCAGCTGCTCACCAAGGGCCTGCGGCGCGTAGTCGCGGCTGGTCTCTCGCGCGGCCGCACCCAGGCGACGGCGCAGGGCGTCGTCCTGGCCGACGCGGCGCAGGGCGGAGGCGAGGGAGGCTGGGTCCCGGGGCTCGAAGAGCACGCCGTCCACGCCGTCCTCGATCACCTCGGCAGGACCCCCCTCCCCCGAGGCCACCACGGGGAGGCCCGCGGCCATCCCCTCGACGACCACCTGCCCGAACGGCTCGGGGATCACCGACGCGTGCACCAGGACGTCGAGCTCGGCGAGCGCAGCGGGCACGTCGCGCCGGAAACCTGCGAAGTCCACCCGGTCGGCGATGCCGAGACGCTCGGCGCGGGCGCGGAGCTCCTCGGCGTACGCCTCCTCACCGAAGAGCGCGGAGCCGACGATGCGGGCTCGGACGTCCGGACGGTCGGCGAAGGCCTCCGCGAACGCGTCGAGGAAGAGGTCCTGGCCCTTCCACGGCGTCAACCGCCCCAGCATGCCGACGAGCAGCGGGCCGGACCCCACGGGTTCCCGAGGGGTGAACTCGTCCCACAGGACCGGGTCCCTCAGGAGACCACCGCCCTCGGCCGCGAGCGGGGCCCCCGGCACGGTGGCGATGGTGGATCGGGAGTTCGCGACGACGGCCCGCGGCAGGAGCCGCACCACGCGCCGGACCGCGGCGACCGCGGGAGCGGGCATGAACTCCGGGGCGACGCGGTCCCTCACGTGCCACAGCTGCGGTACCCGGGCCAACCTGGCAGCGACGCCCCCGTACAGGTGCGCCTTGTTGGTGTTGGTGTGCACCACGTCCGGTCGGAGCTGCCGGAGCCGGCGCGCGAGGCGCAGCGTGTAGAGCGCGGTGTCGAGGGCCGCGCGGACCGGCAGGCGCCGCGAGACGCGCTGGCGCGAGAGCTTGGCCGTGCGCTCCGCCAGGGGCATCACCTCGGCCGACAGACCCGCCTCCCGCATCGCGCCGACGAGCGGCCCGTGCTCCGCGAGGATGTTGTGCGCCGTGACTCCCGGCACGTGCGGCAGCAGACGCAGCAGCGCGAGCTCAGCGCCGGACAGCTGGGCGCTGTGCCCGAGGCAGACCACCCGGAGCGGCCTCTGGGCGGCGACGTCGTGCCGCATCGTCAAGACCTCCGAGAAGGGTGCCGGGGGTGCCGCCGAACGTGAGCAGCACGCGGAGCATAGCCAGTGGAGGCTGCCCGCGGCGGTGGCGCGGATCCAAGCGACCTCCACGAGAAAGAGCCGTACGTCCCCATATGAGCGCGTCTCGGGTCACCATGGACGCCGAGCCACTGGCTCCCCCCACGCTGATGCCTCCGGAGGGCCTGCCATGACGACTCGCCGTGATCTGCTGCGCGCCGCCGGCGCCGTTTCCCTGACCGCTCTGGCCGGTGCCGCCTCGGTCACCCCCGCCCGAGCCCTGGACGTCGACAGCTCGCCGCGCACCGTCCCCGTCTCCCCGCTCCGCAGCGCCTACAGCTTCGTCGACTCGGTTGCCACGAACGCCCACTGGGGCTACTTCGACACCCAGTACAACCTGGCGTACCCGAAGGTGAGGGACCTGCTGGTCGCCTCGGGGATCCGCCACGTGCGGAGCCTGTCCACGGAGCGGGCGGAGGAGCTGCGCCAGCTCGGCATCAGCAGCGCCGTCCTCGTGGACAGCGACATGGAGGGGCGCGGCGATCCCGTGCAGATCCTCCAGCGGCTCAAGCCGTTCGTGAGCTCCGGAGCCGTCGTGGCAGCGGAAGGTCCGAACGAGCCCGACCTGTTCTGGAAGCAGCACGGCCGGACCTGGAAGGGGCAGCTCTTCCCGGAGGGACCGCGGCTGTGGCAGCAGGACCTCTGGCAGACCGTGCGCGCGGACCCCGTGCTCGACAAGCTGAAGGTGATCGGGATGAGCTTCGGCGAGACCTACTGGGGCGGTGGTCACCCCTACGGTCCGGGCTCGCTCGCCGACACGTGCGACTGGGGGAACTTCCACCCCTACCCCAGCGGCAACCCGTACACCGACCAGTACCACTACGGCGGGATCCAGCAGTACTACGCCGACTCGACCTTCCCGTCAGCGGCGCTCGACGTGCACCCCCTCACCTTCAACACCTACCGCCCTCCCTTCAACGACAAGCCCATGGCGGCCACAGAGACCGGGTACTCCACGTGGAAGTGGGGGCAGTCCGAGAAGACGCAGGGCAAGTACATGCCGAGGATGTACGCGGAGAACTTCCGGCTCGGCATCGTCCGCACCTACGGCTACGAGTTCCTCGACATCTTCGACGAGCCCGCCGGTGAGGACCGCGCCCGGCACTTCGGCCTCGTGCGCAACGACCTGTCTCCCAAGCCCGCCTACAACGCGGTGAGGTCCATGCTCAAGGCCGTGCGCGCCGGGCGGCGAGACCACGCCGCGACGCGCGACTTCCGGGCGGAGCTGACGGTGGTCCCCGCAGCGGGCTACGACGGCGTCTACCTCCACCACCTGGCGCTCCAGCGCGAGGACGGCTCTGTGGCTCTCGTCGTCTGGCACGAGGTCAGCAGCGAGGACCAGGTGGGGCTGGACCTAACGCCCAAGCGACCCACCCGCGAGCTCTCGCACCCGGCCGTCGTGGTCAGCCTGGACCTGGGGCGGAAGGTGAGCGGTGTGACCGCCCAGTACATCGACGACTCCGGCAACCTGCGCCCCAAGGCTCTGGCGACGTCCGGGACCGCTGTGAACTTCCTCGTGGGTGACCGCCTGACCATCGTTGACGTCCCCGTCCCCTGACGTCGCTCAGGCTGCGTACGCCCTGTAGACGTCGGCCACCGCGCTGGCGAAGTGCCCAGCGGTGTGCCGCTCAGCGACCCGTCGGCACTCATCCCTGTCGGGCAGTCCCGGGGCCGCCGAGGCGGCGGTGCGAGCTCTCCAGGCCGCTGCGTCACCGGGCGGCAGCAGCAACTCCGGGCCCATCTCCGAGAGCACCTCGGACAGGCCACCCACGTCGCTGGCGATGACGGGGGTGCCGCACGCGAGCGCCTCCAGCACCACGAGCCCGAAGCCCTCGAGCTCGACCGAGGGCACCACCACGAGGTCCGCGGCGCGGTACCAGGCGACCAGGTCGTCGTCCGACACCCGCCCGGTCAGGGACACCCCCTTCGAGCCGGCGGTCGCACGGCGCTCGAGCTCGGGACGCAGCGGCCCGTCCCCGATGATGACGAGCCGCGCGCCGTCCTCCCCCGACCATGCCCCGACCAGGCCCTCCAGACCCATCCGAGGCACCAGTCGACGTGCCGTCACCACCAGGTGCTGCCCTGGCGCGACGCCCAGCCTGCGCCTCACCTCGTCACGGTCGGGTGCAGACAGCGGGGAGAACCTGTCGGCATCGACCCCTGGGTGGACGGCGTGCACACGACGGGAGTCGAGGCCGTGCAGCCCGACGACGAGGTCTGCGAAGGCGCGCGAGGCAGTGATGACCGCGTCGGCCGAGCGCAGGTGGTGCCGCTCGAACCGGGCCTTCATCCGAGGGGCGAGACCCGACGCCCCCTGAGCGACGGATTCGTCACCCCACGGTCCGTGGAAGTGGGCGACGTGCGGCAGCGTCCGCAGCGGCGCCACGCTCCTCGGGAGGAGCCCGTAGAGGGCGAAGTGCGTCGCGAGGAGCTGGGCGTCCCGGCCTGCCCAGCGAGCCGCAGCAGCGGTGCTGAGCAGGCGCGTGGGCAATGCCGATCCTTCTGAGCAGGCGCGGACGGTCTGCGCGTCAGCGCCGCCGGCAGGACCGAAGACGACGAGCTCGTCGGACACGCCAGCCGACGGCAGGGCCGTGTGCAGGTCTGCCACGTAGCGGTTGAGCCCTCCCGGGCGGTCATCGGGCCAGCCCTGTCCGATCGTCACCGTGCGCAGCGGCATCCCAGCCACACCATCCACCCCTCGTCGGCTCGGCGGAACGCTAGTGGATCCGCGTGAAGCTGCGCCGGACTGCGCCGTCGATCGCTAGCCTCAGGACGTGGCGCAGAGGGCGTTCCCGCCCTTCGGGACACGAGCCGTGCCGCTTCGTGCAGTTCCGCTGTGCGTCGTGGTGGTCGGGCTGCTCCTCAGCTCCGGCGCCTGCGCCGACGCAGATGTTCCCGTGGGCACGCGGTCCAGCCCCGTTGCGCCGAGTGCCGTGGGCCACGCCCCGGCCGCCACCGAGCGCGTTCAGGGCGCTGACCGCTACGCCACGGCCATCGCGCTGAGCCAGCGTGAGTTCCCCGGAGGAAGCGATGTCGTGGTCCTCGCCAGCGGCGAGGACTTCCCGGACGCCCTGGTCAGCGCACCCGCAGCCCAGGCCTTCTCCGCTCCTCTGCTGCTGACCCGGAGGGACCGCATCCCCGAAACGGTGACCGCGGAGGTGGCTCGCCTCGGGGCCTCGACCGTCGTCGTCCCGGGCGGAGACACCGCCGTGTCCCCGTCGGTGGTCGACGCGCTGCAGGACGCAGGCCTCGAAGTCCGCCGCTTCGACGGCCGAGACCGCTATGCGACCGCTGCTTCGATCGCTACGACCCTCCTCCGTCCCGGGCAGCGGGGTGGACGGGTCTTCGTGGCAAGCGGGACCGACCACCCCGACGCGCTCTCTGCTGCCGCGGCGGCGTCGGCGGTCGGTGCGCCCGTGCTCCTAGTCGCACCCGACAGCCTCCCGACGGTCACCCGAAGGGCGCTCGAGGCGCTGGCACCGGAGAGCGTCGTCGTGGTGGGTGGAGAGCGCGCCGTGACTCCGGAGGTGTTCCGCGCGCTCGACAGAGCGCTCGACGGCGTGGTTCCAGAACGGGTCAGTGGAGGTGACCGGTACGAGACCTCGGCAGCCGTGCAGCAGGCCACCGGGTCCACCACGTGGCCCACGGCGTTCCTCGCCACCGGGCGCGACTACGCGGACGCCCTCGCCGCAGCGGCAGTGGGGGCGCCGGTGCTGCTGGTCGAGCGCACGTGCGTCCCCCCGGCCCCCGCTGCGCTGCTGGCACAGCGAGCGCCCGCCTCCCTGGTGGCGGTGGGCGGCTCGACCGTGCTGGAGGAGGGCGTCACAGCCGGCCGCGTGTGCGGGGCGGGCGGCTGACCTGGGCCGAACTGGTGAACCGATCCGGAACTCCTCAAGCCCGAGAACCGCTGATCCCGAAGAGGCAACCATGCGACTCCCTCGCTTCCACTCGCTGGTCGCCGGCGCTGCAGGTGCGCTGGCCCTCCTCGTACCGGCGGGAGCCGCGGCCGCGGTTCCCGCACCCGCGGTGAAAGCTCCTGCCATCGGGGTCTCACTGCCCAGCTACCACTACGACGCCGGGGCCGTCACGGCCTACGAGAGGGCGCTCGGACGCGATGTCTCGATCGTGCAGACGTTCATCTCCTGGCAGTACGACGGCCAGCCCGGGCTGAGCGAGTTCCCGGCTTCACGGGCCAAGGCCATCGCAGCGACCGGGGCCTCGCTGGAGGTCACCTGGGTGCCTTCGAACCCGGCGCGCGGCATCAACGACCCCGCCTTCAGTCTGGCGAGCATCGCCCGGGGTGACCACGACGCCTACATCACGCGCTTCGCCAAGGCCGTCAAGAAGTACGGACAGCCCGTCCGCATCCGCTTCGGCCACGAGATGAACGGCTCCTGGACCCCTTACAGCGAGCTGCGCAGCGGCAACTCCGCGGGCCAGTTCGCCGCTGCCTGGCGACACGTGCACGACGTCGTCGAGGGGGCCGGCGCAACCAACACCACCTGGGTCTGGTCACCGAACATCCTGCACCCCGGCGGCACCGACCTCGCGGGGCTCTACCCGGGCGACGCCTATGTCGACGAGGTCGGCATCGACGGCTACAGCTACCCCAAGGCCAGCTGCCTCTCGCCCAGCCGCCTGTTCGACCCGACGCTGACCGCCGTCCGGGCCATCACCAGCAAGCCGGTCCGCTTGGCCGAAGTGGGCGTGGCCACCACCTGCCCGAACCGCGCGGGGTTCGCCGGTCAGGTGAGCACATGGGCCGCTGGGTCAGGGGTGATCGGTTGGACCTGGTGGGAGCGCACGGGGAACGGCATGGACTTCCGCATCGTCGGCACACCCAGCTTCGACAACTACCGCTCCTCGCTTCCCCCCCGCTGACTCCGATCGAACCGAGAGTCTGGCCCGAGACCTGGAGGTCCCGGGCCAGTCTCCTGTCTGCGGCGCGGGGGTGGACCGTCGCGACCCGGCAGTCAGCTCGGCACAGCCGACCGGCGCAGGGCTCGACGGCGGCTGATACCCGTCGAAGGTGGTGTCGGCGTAGGCGAAGTCGTGCGCGAGCACCACGCCTCCACTGTCAGGTGTAGACGCGGACCCAGTCGACGTAGAGGTCGGTGGTCTGGCCCGTCGCCGCGAGGTCGACGGGCCAGCCGCCGCCGGTGGCCAGGTCGAGCATGAAGAAGAACGGCTCGTCGGTGTGGCTGAGCTCGGCGAGCGACGCCACCCTCCGCCCGTCCACGAAGAATTCGGCGCTCCCGTCGAGCACGCGCACGCCGTAGGTGTGCCACTCCGCGGCCCAGTCCAGGGGCTGCTCGCCGCACGCCTTCTGCCCGCTCTTGGCGGGCCTCCAGCTGTGCGTGGTGTGGCAGGTGGCGTCGGTGTCGTGCCCGTAGAGCTCGACGGCGTCGACCTCGGCCGCGGTCCCGTCGGCGCGGCCGGTGCCGCTGCTGCTGTTCAGCATCCAGAAGGCGGGCCACGCGCCGGGGCCGGGCGCTCCGAGCATCCGCGCCTCGAAGTACCCCCGCTGGGCGCTGAACCCGGAGCCTCCGAAGCGCTGCGACGACAGGATCCCGGCGGCGTGCTGCTGCCCCCACGTCTGCTGCGCCGCGAGCGCCCCGACCGGCTGGGCCCGCACGCGCAGGTACCCGCCGGGCAGGGTGGCGAGGGTGTCGGCGCCGCGGGCGGGGTCGGCGAAGATCGCGTCACCGAACTGCGAGCCGCCCCACGGCTCGGGCTTCACCGCGGCGTAGCGGGTGCCCCACCCCGACTCGCTGACGGACAGCGGCGCGTCGAAGTCGTCGGCGTACGCCAGCGACATCCCCGGCGGCGGGCTCGACCCGGCGGGTGAGGGCGGCGTGGACGCCGGCGAGCCACCGCTGCGGAAGAGCTGCACGTACAAGGGGATCAGCGAGGGAGCGGTGCTGTTCGGCGTGGCGGTGACCTTGAGGGCGAACGGCCCCTGGGGCAGGCGGCGCACGTCGGCGGTCAGGACGGCGCGGCCCGAGGCGTCGGCGGTGGCCGTGGCGGCGCGGCGCAGGGGCACCTGACGGCCCGCGGTGCCGCGAGCGCCGCCGGTGACGGAGACCCAGGCGGTGAGGGCGGTGCCCGCGGGGGCGTTGACGACGACGGTCGCCGAGCCGTCGACGCTCGACCCCGGCGTCGGGCAGGCCAGGGTCAGACGGCCCGCGAGCGCCGGGGCGACGGACGCGGTGGACGCGGGCGAGGCGGCGGAGCAGCTGGCGCTCACCGGCGTGACCGCGTAGGTGGGTGAGCCCGCGGGGGCGGCCCACTGCGGCGCGGTGGTGCCGGCGTCGTAGGCGGTCAGCTCGCGCAGTGCGACGGGGGCGCTGCCGACCTGCCGCCGCAGCTCGAGGCGCACCGACGTCGTCGAGCGGGGGGTGAAGGCGACGGTGGTGGGCATCCCGGCGCCCGCGGCGATGCCCGGGACGTCCACGGTCGAGCCGTCGGAGAAGCGCAGGACGCCGTACAACGCGGCGGCGGTCGACTGCGCGGGGTCGAACGCGTCGGCGGTCGAGCCGAACACCTGGACGCTCGCCGTGCGGCGCGCCGTCGGGAAGGTCAGCTGCACCCAGGGCGCAGTGTCGCTGGACGAAGCCGACCACTCCGCCCCCAGCGCTCCGCGGCCGGGGTCTCCGTCGGCGAGGGCCGCCGGGCCGCCGGAGGAGGCGGTGGCCGTCGCGGCCGCAGGACCCGCGGCCAGGGCGGCGCTGTCTCCGGCTGCGAGGGGTGCTGCGAGCGCAGCGGTGGCGAGCAGCGCGGCGAGCGCAGACCTCCTCATGCTCCGACCCTCGCCGAGGACCCGCCCCGTTCGTGGGAGGCGCGCCCGGCACATCGCCCCTCCGTGCCTCCCGGAAACCGCAACCAGGCGCTCGGCTGCGGTTCGGGGAGGGTCACGAACCGCAACCAGGCGCTCGGCTGCGGTTCGGAACGCGCCTGCCCAGGGTCCGCACACGCCGTCCGCGCGAAGTCCACCCGTCAGCGGTGGGGGCGTCACTAGCGTGATCACCATGAGCGCGCAGGTGCACGACGCCCCGGACGCCACCCGCTCCCCGACCGCCGTCGGTCCACTGGCCGCGGCCGGTCTGGGTGCCGCCGCTGCGGTGCTCTCACTGCTCCCGTGGCTGGTCACGGGCATGCGGCTGCCGCTGCAGAACCTCTGGGCGGTGCAGACGGCGCCCGGTGACATGCCCGTGTCACTGCTGCCACTGAGCCAGTACGACCTGGTGCAGGTCCTGGGGCTGCTGGCCCTCGGACCGGCGGCCGCCGGTCTGGTGCTGCGGGTGCTCCGGCACGTCCCCCGGGTCGAGGTGCGCCCCCGGGCGGTGCTCGGTGCGGTCCAGGGCGTGCTGGTGGTGCACGCGGTGGTCGCCGTCCAGTCGCTGGGGGTGGTCGCCGGCGGGCTGACGCACCGCACGGCGTCGCAGGCCTACCTCGCCGTGATGATGGCGGTGGTCGTCACCGGGGTGCTCCTCGGGCTGGCGGCGCTGGCGCTCCTGGCCGCCCGGGCGCGCGCGGCGCTGGTCCTGGGCACCGGCGTCGTCGCCCTGCTGGTCGGCCGGTGGGTGTACGCCCTCGCGGCGCCGGTGGGGCTCCCGGGGCAGGACCACCTCTACGGGCTGGCGGCGTGGTGCGGCCTGTGGCTGCCACCGGCCCTGGTGGGGGCGGCGGTCGGCTGGGCGGGGGTGCGCACGGTCGGCCGGGTCGGGGCGGCCGCCGTCGTCGTGCTGGCGCTGTGGGTGGTCCCGCCGGTCGTCACGGCGGTCGAGTTCGTGGCCGGCTACCGGGTGGCGATGAGGTACCCCGCCGAGCTCGCCGCCGCTGGCACCCAGGTGCTGCAGGCGGCGCTCGGCGACCCGGTGCGGATCGGGGCGCAGCTGGTGGTCGTCGCCGCGGCGGCAGGCGTGGTGGCGGCAGGGATGGCGATCGTGGCGCACCGCGCTCGGGGGATCCGCACCGCTCCCTGACAGGCGCAGGGCCACCCCGCGACAGCACGATGGCGGCCGTCGCCCCTCCGAGCCCCTCGAACCGCAACCGGGCGCTCGGCTGCGCTTCGGGAGGGCCCGGGAACCGCAACCGGGCGCTCGGCTGCGGTTCGAGAGGGGGTCAGCCGAGCTTCGTCAGGCCGCGCTTCAGCTGGCGGGCGGCCTGGGCGATGCGCTGCTCGTTCTCGATGAGGGCGAAGCGCACGTAGTCGTCACCCTGGGGGCCGAAGCCGACACCGGGCGAGACCGCGACGTCGCAGTCCCTGACGATGAGCTTGGCGAACTCGATCGACTTCAGCTCCGCGTACGCCTGCGGGATCCGCGCCCAGGCGAACATCGTCCCCTTGGGCTTCTCGAGGTGCCACCCCGCCCGGTCCAGGCCCTCGACCAGCGCGTTGCGGCGCGACTCGTACACCGAGGACGTCCACTGCGGGTAGTCGACCTCCTCGTTGAGGGTGACCGTCGCGGCGATCTGGATCGGCTGGAACGTGCCGTAGTCGAGGTAGC
>Ga0325403_1000297_pt1 | contig 31858 bp, 21 predicted proteins | sample PopdelMetagenome_19_FD_205665 | JGI IMG/M metagenome (GOLD analysis project Ga0325403, IMG submission 205665) | Populus deltoides microbial communities from Bellville, Georgia, United States - Xylem-PdKOR-R4 | ecosystem: Host-associated > Plants > Phyllosphere > Stem > Wood/Secondary xylem... | reverse complement strand
GGTTTTTCTTTTTTCTTTTGGGATACTCGGTACTCTTTAAAGGAGATTTTTGTCACAAGTACCTCCAGCCCCCCCTTTTCACCTGTGTTTCTGCGGAGTGTTATAGGTGGTTTGAAGTTAAAACGTAGTGAGCATAAATGATGGGGGGGGTGGAAGGCCTTTTTTGTTGTGAATAAAATGCAGGTGAAATTTGTAATATTCGTCCCTTGGATGTGTTCTTCTTGATTCGGCGATATCTCCATAACAAGATTCTGCTATAATGTTTCATTTTTCATGGTCGCCAGGCACCCCAAGCTTATGCTGTCTGTGCATTATACAGATGAAATGGTGGCGTGTGAATCAAAATGCATTAGCTGCTGTTCACAGTAAACGAGAGAGCCAAGTGCAAACATTAGAAAAATGACTTGGTATTATTTGGTCGACTTGAATATGTAAAAGTCTGTGTTTTCCCCTCTTTTTTAATCTACTTTTTAAAAATTTTTGTGCTGATGGGGGTTGGGAAGAGCATACATAATTGCGGAGAGTAGCTTGGTTGTTTGGTACGGATGCTAATGTCTTGTAGCAAGCCTCCGTTGTGTGAGGTTCTGGCGCTCTTTCTGCCGAAATTCCTCCGGCGGGGCATTTGACGTGGTGTCCATTTTTTAATGTATGAACTCCTGTCCGTTGGTCGTAAGTGTTTCCCGGCATTCTTATTCCTTTGTTCGACATCACCTAGAGATTGCTCATTATTCAAGTAAAAAGTTATCATACCCCACCAACGGGCTGTTAGATTTCTTGGATTTGCATAGATGTTGAAAAACGAAAGGTGGGTCGCCCTTTTACCCAAAAATGATGGTGGTTGTTTAGCGGTAAGAAAATATATAGATAAAAGTAACACTTCAATTTCTTAAAAAAAAAAAAAAAAGAGTTAAAAGAATTTGAAATTTACTGCTCAAAAATAATATTTCTCTAGGTGAACTAGTTTTTTTGGATTTTTAAATTTGTATTGTTTTTATAAAACATATTTTAAACGTTTTTCATCTTAAGTTTTTCAAATAAATAAATAAATAAAATGATGAATAATATATATTTTTTTCTATATTCCAGTATTTTTTAGTAATTTAAAATATTAATTTCTTTTTTATCTTCATATTTAATTAGTATTATGATTCTAATATAGATTTATTTTTTAGTTAACAAGTATAAAATTTGCATGATAATTTCTAATTTGAATGAAATAAAATTGATATTTTATATAGATTTATAAATTATGTTTTTTTTAATGAAAAATAACTATAATCTTGACTTTTTTTTTTTAATTTTTTCAATGGAAAAATTCTTCTCTGTTCTCAACAAATGACTTCTTTTTAAGAAAATATTATTGGAAAAAAAGTTAGAAAAGGCAAAAAAATGAAAATAGAAAAGAAAAATGTTTTTTTTTAATTAGACCCATGGTTTTCTGAGGTAAAAATATGCGTGTGGATATTCATATATCATCGAGAGTCTCTCCCCAAGCCCGTCTAATAATCATAGGATTTGGGTTAGCTTATTGAACAAATTTGTCTCATGAACAGCTCTAATTACGTGATTATTGGTAATCAACCATGATTAGAGAAGTAAAACTCTAGAGAAATAAGCTTTTTGTTAGTTTTTTTCCTGTAGAAGAGGTCACTGTAGATGTCCTTCACCAGTTTAAAGACAGCTAATGTGGATGATAACTTCACTCTTGCAAAATCAAAATAGAGAGGTCCTCTTAACTTCACTCTTGCAAAATCAAAATAGAGAGGTCCTCTTCTCTAATGCTTCTTGATGGTTAAATCACTAGCTAGATGGTTAAAAATGCTCTTAGTAAATGTTAAATCACTGAAGATTTTAATTTTTCGTAAGGATCAAGGAAGGATAATTGACATGCATGTGATTAATACCAAAAAGAAAAGGCGGGAAGAAGCAGCATGCATGCAGCTAGAATATTGCAGGTGGGATATGGTTACAACTAGTCGATTAGGCTGTTCTAGCTAGTTAAGAGTCGGTTGAATCGATTAGAGGAGATTAGCTGTAATCAATAAGTCCAAGTATATAAGCTGCAAATGGAGAACTCTGAAGACAAGCAAGAAATGAAGTGTATTTTGCACGAATGGCAGAACTCTCTTCCTCTCTTTTCAATTTCTTCTACTTCTCCCTCGCTTCTCTTCTAAAGTCTTGTTTGTTGAGGAAGATCCTTAACAACTGGTATAAGAGCTCGATCTCCTCGATCACAAAGAATAATCAAGTAGAACCAACACAATACAATGGTTGATAACAATAAGATCAAAGTTGATGAGGAGCATGGAAGGAAGATGGATGAACAAATACAATAATTACACGAAAAGTTACAAAAGACGGCTTACAATCAAGCTAGGAAGAATGAACAACTGGAATTGAAGATGGATTCCATCATAGCCACATTACAGATTCGTACTAGGAACAAAAATGGCGACGAGGAAGGTAGACTTGGTATGGAAACAGATGGAATACTTTCTCATCAAAGAAGTAATAAGAGAAGATAGGGTATTGGGATTCAAGAAGAGCAAAAAAGGATATAGTGGAGCTTGGCCTAAAATGGAGTTAACAACCTTTCATGGAGAGAATCCAAAAAGCTGGTTAAGGAGATGTAGAAAGTTCTTCAAAATGAGCTACATACCAGTTTATTGGAAAATTCCGTCGGTATATTCTAGAGAGCTCTAGAACTATTCATTTTCCAATTGCACTATTAATTACTGTTTTTAATAAAAAAAAATCACCGACGGATTGAAAAGTCATCGGTGTTATTTGGTGGGTTTCTGAAATTTTTTTATTAAATTGAAAATTTAAATTAAATATTACAGATGAAATCACCGACTACTTTTCAATCTATTAGTGATATTTGATGATTTCTGAAATTTTTTTATTAAATTAAAAATTTAAATTAAATATTACAGACAGAATCACTGACGGAATGATTAAAGATATTAATATTTAATTATCTATCAGTAAAACTGTAGGTAAAACCCTCCAATAAAAAGCTTAGAATCTCTCATTTTACAATAGACGAGCCTCCTTTCTTTTTCTTCTTCCTCTTATGTAAAAAACATCAATATCCCTTTCTTTCTCTTCTCTCCTCTCCTCTCCTCAACTTTTTCTTTTCTCCTCCATGTTCATGTATGTCTTCTTCTCCTTTTTTCTTTTCTCTTTGCTTTTTTTTTTAATTAATATACTTTATGAATTTTTTTTTTCTCTTCTAAGCTTCACTTGCAACTACATTAAGGTAAAAGTTTTTCTTCTTCTTCTTTCTCTGTGTTTTTACTTTTATTTTTTTCTGTTCTTAATAATTGTATGAATATCGTTGTATGATTTTTTTTTTATATGAGATCAATTTTTAGTTGATTTATTTATAGGATTTTTAATTTTTTAGCAATCACAACTTCATTTATTTCATATGAATTTTTTTAGTTGATTTATTTTTTTGTGTTATTTATTTGTTGTAAATTTGTTTGAGTTAATTTTCTTCTTTTTTTTTCAAGCAACTCAGTTTTGAGTATTATAGAGTTGTGATTTATATTAATTTAATTATTTTGTAGTTTTTTAAAATAGATTTGTTTTTAAAATATTTTTAAATAATCACCGACGGAATTATATATGGTATTTTTGTCCGTTACATGACAAGTTGTCTGAGGGAAATACCAACAAAATAAAGCGGGTAAATTTTTTTTGCGCGCTTTTTCCGTCAGTAAATCCATCTGTAATAATATTTTTTTTTACTGATAGATTTATCGACAAAAAAAAAAAATTACCGACGAACAATTCACCGACGGAGCATTTTTATCTGTGATTCCATCGGTGAATTAATTACCAACGGAATGATAGTGCAAATACCGACAGAAAATTCCATCGGTAAATATAAAAATTTTGGTAGTGACAAGATAGAGGTTTGGTACAAAGGGTTTTTATATGGAGAAAAATATTTGGTTAGATGAGAAGATTTTACAAAAGCTTTGTGTATGTGATTTGGTAACATGAAGGATGTTGTTGAAAAATTTAACAAGCTTGTACAAGAGAAGGAGGTTGAGGAATATGTTGACAGGTTTGATGAGCTCAAGTCATTAATGTGCGCTCTGAATCCATTCATACTAGAAGTTTACTACATTTCAAGTTTTTTGAGTGGATTAAAGGAATATATTAGGCCAATACTTAAGATACTCAAGCCAGCAACACCAATGCAGGATTTTGATTAAACAAAGTGGCAGGAAAAAGCAAATCATGAACTAGCTAAGAAGTCTATGATTATTCCAAGAAACAACCTCTCTTATAGAACTGGGGCGAAGGCCTAAATATCCAATTAAGAGTTTTTAATTGACAATGGAAGCACTCACAACTTTACCAATATCAAGGTGGTGGAAATAAAATCAAAATCACTACAGTTAAGACCATTGTTTTCGTAGTAAATATTGCAAATGGAAGCATTATAAGGTGTGACTCTCATTGCTTAAAGTTTGACCTAGTTCATGCAAAACTTATGAGTTTCAAGTTCACTTAAGAATGATAAGGCTAAAAAGATGTGATTAGGAGTGAATTGGCTACAAAAGACATTCTCCAATTCTATTTGACTTCATTAAAATGAAGTTGTCATTTAGAAAGAGAGGTGTAATGATACAATTGAAAGGAATAAGAGTGAATGCTTAGTTTCATATTGTAGCCACCAAAGTACAAAAGAGTTTAAAGGAATCCATTTATGAGTTTATAAGGAAATTTTTTTAATGTGAAAGCAATTGAGAAAACTAGTCTGATTGTGCAAGATACAACAATTAAAGAACTATTAAAGGAATTTGAGGAGGTTTTCTCATAACCAAAACAATGACTTCCTGAAAAAACCTTGGATCACAATACTACATTGATCCCCAAAGCTAAACTAGTTAATATTAGACATACAAGAGCTCTTATATATACAAAGAAGAGATTGAAAGATTGATGAGGTATGTCGTGACATGCACGACATTGAATGATGCAGCTACCTTATGAAATTAAAGGGATTTTGGGTTTAATCATAAAGTTATGATTTGAGAGAATCGCTATCTAGTACCATGGTCACTAGAAAACTTACTGGTCTGCAAGAGTTTGGGTAAGGGGACTAGTTGTGCAAGGGGAAGACACATCACCCCCAGTGCACTCTACCTAAGGTAAGCTGTATTGTTGATTGATTGTTATTCTAAGTTGTATTTCTATTCATTGGTCTCATATAAGATTTAAAGCAATTCTCCCTTTATGAGGAAGTCTCTATCTTATCGGGTTAAATTCTAATTGTTCTAAGACCAAAATTTTAGCATTGCATTTATTTTATTTTTTGTATCTTTAATACCTGACACTTTACAATATAATTTTATACCCCAAACTATTAAAGTCTACATCTATATCCTAACACTCTGAATATTAATTTAAAAAATAATTGTTGTGGTATTTTGGCCAAACTCTAATGGATAATCATAAACTAGTTACAATATTCATTTTATATTTTTTAAACATCATAAAAATGCATTTTTGTTTTTTTTAAAAAATATGCATGAAAAACCTTTAGAATTTGGCTGTATGCATGAAATTAAAACATATATATATATTTTTTATGTTTTTGAAATGAGGAATTGTTTTAATGTTTTTGGATTTTTTTTTTGAAATTTCAGAGAAAAACTGAGTATTTTTAATATTGGGTCTATATCTTACAATGTAAGTCTACAGTTCAATATTAAATGAAATTATTGGAAAAAAAATGTTGTTGTGTTTTATGATATAATGGAATTGTTTTTTGAATTTTTGAGATTTTTTTGAAATTTCAGAGAAAAATCAGGTATAATACGGGGTTTGTACTTTACAATGTATGTCTACAGTCCGATATTAGGTAATAACTATTGGAAAAACATGCAAGGGACCCATAAATAATTTATAATGGTCCCTAAATGTTTTGAAAATTTTAAGAATTTATTTGGCTAGACACACAAATAAGAACAAATTAAGGTTAAAGGAAAAAAGCTTAGAGCCTATGTACCAAACAAACCATTAGCCTAAAGTCAAAGGTATTAAAATTGCCTTAAGACCATGTTTGGGAAATAGGCCTTAAGGACCCAAACAAGGTCTTATTTTTTAAGAAAAAATGAGGTGTGCCAAACATGTCCTTATATCTAGGTTAAGCTTAGCCCAACCATATAGACTGGGTCTATTGGGCTCGAGGCCCAAGCCCATGTGGTCAGGTTGAGCTATTGCCCAGCCTAACCTGATTTTTTAGATCGATAGACAGCCCAACAAACCTTTATTTATTAAGTTTTTTTTATTTATATTTTATGATGTGGGTTAGACCTAGCCTATACAACTTGGTCACTAGCCCAACCTACTGACCAATTTACTTTGTAAAACGTGAATTATTTCATGTTCTGCATGTTTATGTTTGCATTAACTAAAAAAAAGAGAGGAAAAGGATTACCTGGGTTAGATGAGGGTGTTGGCTGGCTAGTGGAGCTTTAGACGTGGCGTGATGGCCTATTAGTAGAGCTAGTGGCAATTGTATGGGGGTCTACGGTGGCTGTTAAAAGTTAGAGAAACTGCACTGGAGGAGAAAAAGAAATGTGGAGGTTGCAGTGGAGAGCTACCGTGGTTGGTTGCAGTGATGGTGGATGGTTGCTCTGACATAGAGGAGCTTGTGGTTGCTCACGGTGGTGCCGTCTGGGTTAATGGTAGTGCTGCGGTGGAAAAAAAGAAGAAAAGTGATGGAAATGTAAGAAGGAATTGGGGTTGCTTGCTGGGCTAAAAAAAGGATGAAAGAGGTTGGGTAAAGGTGCTTTTTAGGTGGTGGTGTTTTTGGGAATGCAAGAGAAGTTTTTCTCTCCTTTTTTTTTATTAGAGAAAACTAGTGTGTGAGGGGTGTTTTTGCTTTGTTTTTTTTTGCTTTCTTTCTCTCCCAATCTTCTCCTCCTCTATCGCATGAAATTCACCCTATTTATTGGGGATGAAAAAGGGGGTATGAAATGTTTATCTAACATGAATCTTGACCCTTGATTCAAACATGAAGGATTCCAAATGGTGGCCAAAAGTCATCATCACGGGTTGTAAAGGCTGGTCGGGTCAGCCTCTTTGGGTTAACTTTGTAGCGGGCTCAGGGCTTCTAAGGGACAATTTCTTTGCTTAGAGGTGCAATGATAGGTAATGAGAGTGGTGTCTTCTTTTTTTTTTCTTGTATGGTGAAGGTATAAGAGAGAAAGAAAGCCTAAAAAGTGGCATTAGAGTTGTCATTCTTGTTGTCGAAGGTTGAAGATAATGTGCAAAACCATGTTGTCTGACACAATTTTTTTTTTTTTACTTTTATTGACCAAAACGATCTTGTTTTGATCTAAAACATGTTATTTTGGTCAAAACAACACCAAAACACACCATTTCATTTAAATAAAATGGTGTTGTTTTGGGGTTTTTGACCTAAATTACACCATTAAACCCTTTTTTAATTTCAGTCCAATCTTTTAATTTATTGAATTAAGTCCTCAATTGAATTTTGATTCTAAGAATCAATCAACTTCATACCTATCAAGTTTAAAAATAATCCCTTGAATTCAATGGCCTTTCCAACTTGGTTGTGGATATTTTTAATTTTGCCCCAAATTGACATTCAAACTTCTAATTTCTTTAATTTCACCTCTAATTGATATTCAAACTTTTAATTTCTTCAATTTCAACCCTGTTTTGAATTGAATTTATCCCCTGAGTTTGCACGTCTTTTACAATAAAGTCCTTGGTTCTAAGTTTCTTTAATTTGGCCTTTAATTGACCACCAAACTTTTATTTTTTTCAATTTTGTCCATGATTTCACTCAATTGAGTTTGGAAAAATGTAATTTGGTCTTCTAAAATTCAAATCTTCTCAATTAAACTCAAATTAGGCTTCCAAACTTATTTTTTCACCAATTAAGTTCCTAATAAAATTAATTTGACAAATTAAAAGTCTAATTAAGTCCCTGCACTTAATTAATTCTATTAATTTAACCCAAATTAATTCATAAATTTAATTAAACCTTTAATTGGGCCAATAATTAAATCAAATTGACATATTAAAAGTATAATTAAGTTTTTTAAACTTAATTTTTATGCGCATCCGTCCAATAGTCATTTAATTTGACATTGAATCTGGATTGTCTTTCAAACTTGGTTATAATTGGGTTCCTGATTTTTGTCCAAAATCTCAATATGATTCCACCATGCATTTGAAATCCTTCCCAGTATGCTCTTGCTAAATTGCCAGCCTTTTTTTTTTTAATTTTTTGTTTTGAATTTTAAAAGAAAATGATAATGTTAGAGGAAACCCAATAAATTGGGTTATGATTGTTGCCCCCTCTTTACAATGCTTACGACAAAAAGTCTCATAAGGAACTTTTTTTTTTGGATTAAAATATAAGTATATTAATAGATCAAAAATTTACAGTGCTGGAGAACCAGCAAGTTTGTATACAGTGATTTACAAAAGCAGGGAACAAACTCCCTCAAAAACTTTACATCAAAGCCATAGCTAACAAGCTAAAATTAGTAGACAATGGTTATGTGAGGAATCATAAATTACAAGGTTCCCAACCTAACACAAAGCAAAAGCCAAGACAAGTGGGCAAGAAGATGCCTTGAGCACCAACTGAAATAGGAAACCCAAAGAAGACGCCTTGGGCACCATAAATTACAAGGAGTGACAGAGATGAGCATTATGCAGCATAACAAACTTCAAGAAAAGCAGCAACAACCAATACGATCAGCTTAGAAGCAGTGACTATATGGACTACAAACCGAAGAGAAGACAACATCCCACAATACAAAACATCCACGAATACGGTCAGCTCACATAAATTTGAGGATGATTGCGCTCATGAAAGTGCAATATCATGTAGAATAAAACCTGAAATCTCCAAAAAACAAATTCAACCAGTGTGCAGGAGTTTTCAAAAACTCTTCGATTCCTTTCTTCCTATATCAAGTAGACAACAATGCTGAGGGAGACCTTTTTCATCCTGGCAACATCGTTTTCCCTCTGATATTAAGGCCCCGAACAGCACTACTAATGGTGGCCATACCCCTGCAGAGCCGAAGCCAGGATTTCACCTTTGACCACAAGAAGGATGTCCAATAGCAAGCAAAAAAGAGGTGACTATGGCTTTCCTCATGATCTGGACAGAATACACAGCTAGCATCAGTATCAACAAAGTGCACCCTGTCTTTTGTTCTCAGCCTCCCAAGCAAAGCAAGCCAAAGGATGAAACTATGCCTTGGTAAACACCAAGGTTCCCAAACAACCTTAACCCATGACACCGGGGTTCCTGTAAATCTCAAAAAATCATAAGCATGACCCGAGAAGGGCTCACAAATATTTTCCCAATGATTAGTACTTAAAAGTACATTTTATCAAGGTTTTATATCATCATTTTACACTTGAAGTATCAATAACTCCTTAACTGGAGCATGTTTTATAATAACATGTCTAATAATATAAGATACCTTTAATTTATGGTAAATGTTCATTTTAAATGCAGGCCTATTACATAAATCAAAGGATTGATTGATGAGTTTAACTACTGAAATTGAGAAGACAAAGAGAGGGCTAATCTTAGAAAAGAGATGCTGGTTGAATTCAAATTGGAACACCATTCTGTTATTAGATCATAACTGGAGCTGTAGAACTTGAATTTAGGTCTGGTTTATATGTATGGAAAGCTAAGACATAGGCCTAAAACTTTCATAAGAGTCCAAGATTTAAAAGTGCCATTTTCGAGTTCAAATGGTAGCAACAACAGAGAAGTCGGAATCTGTCCTGCAGCCCAGACACTGTTCAGTGTTCAGCCCATTTCTCGAGTCTTAGACGTCTAAATATGCCAATTCTTATTTTGTTGTAAAGCTGAGACAATTTCCCAGAACTTTCATGAAAACTATCTGTTCAAATTCTGATGTTAGAAATGACATTTTGTTTAGACAAGAAGATAAGGATTGTCACCAAGTCAAGATGTGGCCACCCACTCAACAATTAGTCATCAAATCAATAGTTTTGAATTTTGGCCTATAAAAGGAGGCATTTGCCATGTATTTTGGCATCTTGGTTTTCAGATCAAGATCTTGCTCTTGCTCTCTTTCTTTGTATTTTGTAATGTTCAAGTTTTATTCTATGTTATATTTTCCTTAATCTCTTGTTTATGTTTTTTATTTTCTTTACTATACTTATATAATTATGTTCTTATCTTGTTTATCTATGTTTCTCTTATTCATAATGTTTAGCTAAGCTAATTTTGTCAAGGTGAAAAGGGCACATTAATGGTGTAAGAATAAGTATAATATAAACTCAATATGGACTTTAATGTTTGATACTAACATGTTTTGTATTTATTATCTTACTCACTCTTAATACCTTGCTTGTTAAATGGTTAATCTAGATTTGTGTTGAACAACCCTTGGTACAACAAATACTTGACACTTTCATAGCCCAACTGTATGGTATAACCGACACCTGTGCTATGAAAAGAACTTGATTTGTTGTTAACATAAGTTATCACCATGAATACTTGATAACATTTACAAGTATTAGCGTTACTCAAATAACATAATTAATATAATCATGTTAATAAATTATAATCTGATTCGAACCTTCTTTGTGTGTGGTTTCCAGTTAAATAATAAAAAGAGTTTAAATTATACTTATTTGAAATACCATTAGTGGATCCTTTAACCTTCACAACTGTTTTTATCATTGTTAAATCTTCACATTAATCTTACATCTCAAAGTCCTCTCATCATCATCATCATCATCATCATCATCATCATCATCATATAGTTAACCTCTCTGTGGTTCGACTCCGGTCTTGCTGGATTATTCATTACTTCGACACTCTTACACTTGAGAGAAGACATCAATCTTTTGGTCGTGTCACCTAACTTTGCATCATAGAGATCACTTCTGATTGACTCTCACAGTTTACAAGGAGCTAATCTTGAAGAGTAAGAAGGGACTTCCATAAGGGAGAGGAGGTTCGCTGTAAAGGAACCAACCAGATGGAACTATCTTGTAGATAAAAATGGTGCACCCATATAATCCAAATCAAGTAAGTCTTTAAATTGATATTCTATAGTTTTGCAATGAAACAACGGTTCCTTGCCTTGATGGCATAGAGCCCTAGGCCTTCTTTATCCTTTGGCAAACAAATGTGTTTCTAAGCTACTAAGGCAGACTTACTTCTGGCTGTGTTACCAGACCATAAGAAGTTCCTGCAAATGCATGTAATTTGGTTGATGACAGTATCCGGCATGGGAAAAACGCTGAGCCAAAATTGCACCATGCCAAAGAGAACAGATCTAATTAATTCCAGCCACCCAGCATAGGATAAATGCCTGCCCATCCAGCCTTGTATAGTAGATTCAAGTTTATGCAGGAGAGGGGAAAACTAACTAGCAAGAAGCCTGTAGGGACTGAGGGGGACACCAAGGTATTTAAAGGGGAAGCTGCCTTCAGAAAAACAAGAATCTTGGAGGATACTCTACTTAATACTGACTCCAACTCCACTAAAATAAATATAAGATTTCCCTGTATTAATGTGTAACCCCGAGTCCTGGCCAAAGATATGCAGCTGCTCTAGAAGAATCCGAACAAAAGATCTATCCCCCCAACATAACCGAAGCATGTCATCAGCAAAAGCAAGGTGACAAATATGGTGAAATGCACACTTCGAGTGAAAGTGGAAGTCTGGCTGTTGAGATGCTATCTTCAGCATACGGGAGAGGTACTTCATGCAAACAAGAAATAGATAGGGAGAAAGAGGGTCACCCTGTCGAACTCCACACTTCCCAGGGAAGAAATCATATAAGTTGCCATTGATAGCAACAGAGAAGGAAGAAGTTTCCACACAGAGCATAACAAGATGGACAAAATGTTGAGGGAAACCCAACAGATAAAGAAGCTCTCTGAGAAAAGGCCATTGCATTGAATCAAAGGCTTTCTTGAAATCAACTTTTATGAGGCATCATGGGAGGTTCTCTTCTTGTCATAATGCCTGAGAAACTCTTTAGCCAGATTGATGTTATCTATCATATTCCTTCCTCCAAGGAAAGCATTCTGAGCTGAACCGATAATGTCTTGGAGGGCATGACTGAGTCTTACAGCAAGAATCTTGGAAATCACTTTGTAGACCACATTGCAGCATGAGATAGGCCGAAAATCATTGGCAGAGTTAATATTAGCAGATTTCAGGACTAGAGCAATAATGGAATGATTAATATGCTTGAGAATCTTTCCAGAGGAAAAGAAATCCTGAACCGCCACACAGAAATCAACCCCAACTATGTCCCAAGACTTCTTGAAGAAAAGAGATGAATATCCATTAGGACCAGGAGCTTTGTCATTTCCAATGCTGAAGAGAGTTTCCTAGATAACTTCGTTGGACATAGGAGCCAAGAGAAAATCAGAGTCGGATTTATGCAAACGAGGACCATTATGAACAATAGCCTCATCAAGAGGAGAGGTAGACGATGAAGTGCCAATGAGGTTTTGATAAAAGTGGACAAATTCAGCACCAACTTCATCAAAAGAGGTAGTAAGAGCCCCATTACTACGCTGGATGGCAGAGATGAAACTTTTCCTGTGCTTCTGACTTATCAAAGCATGAAAAAAGCTTGTACCTCTGTCACTGTCCTTGAAGAAATTACACTTGAGCTTCTGAGTAAAAAATGCTTTCTCAGCAGACTTTAGGTTGAAAAGACTCAGCTTCAATTGATTAACCTTGTTCAGGAGAGAGATGTTATCTCTGGAATCATGCAGGAGGTATTGATGATACTCCAAATCAGCCTTAGCTCTAGCAACTCTCTCTGAGATGTGACTGAAATGGAGCTTGTTTAAAGTCTTCAAAGGACTTTTCAAAGACTTGAGTTTCCTGCACAAAACAAATATAGGAGTACCAGCCACCGGGGATTTCCATCCTTCAGAGATTAAGACTGCATATTCAAGATGGTCAACCCACATATTAAAAAACTTGAAGGGACGACGACTAGGGGATCTGCTAGTACCAATCTAAATGTGAGCTCCTGAGTGATAAGAGAAAGTCCCCAGAGGGTGAAAATGCACATGGGATGTGAGTTGAAGGTTGCACCATAGGGGATTAGCCAGCACACAATCTATTTTGGTCCAAATAGTCCCATTTGACCAAGTATAGTGGCAACCAGTGTTATTCATATAAGAGAGGCCCAAGTCTGAACAGCATGCTCTGAAATCAGCGACTTCAAAAGATGAGACAGGGGCACTATTGTGCTTGTCCTCCTGTGACATAATGGAATTAAAATCACCCAAAACAATCCAGGGAGTAGCTGGAGCCTAGGACTTAAGGTTGTCCCAAAGAGATCTGCGAGCAATAATAGTATTCAAACCATAAACAAAAGTAGCAGCAAAAGTGTGGTGAGTAGACAAGCTATGAATATAAACATGGATAGCCTGGGGAGAGGAATCAATCATGTCAACATGAACAATACAAGGATTCCACAACATAACTACTCTGGCAGAACCAACAGTTTTCACATTTGAGACAAGATTCCAGCGCTTCAGCTGAAGCTTATGCCTGAATTGAAGCTTGGTGAAACCAACTTAGTCTCCAAGAGACCACACACATCAAAACTATGTTTTTACATGAGGCGAACCAGCTCATGCTGCTTTAGAGGACTGTTGAGTCCTCTGACATTCCAACTGAATATGAGCATTACATAGGAGGGGGTGGAGGGGGAAACCCTACCACTCCCAGTTGTTCGAGATGTGCTCCTTTTTTGACCACGCACAGTGGTTGCATCAACAATAACAACATCAGGTCCTTTCTTGCATGGGGGTGCCCGAATAGTTTCTTTACCTTTAGAAAGTATGAGGGGGATTTGATCAGTGGTGGGAACAGCACCTGAAGGTGAGACAACAGGTCTTTTCATAAGGAACTTTATATAGTAACCTTGTAAAGAAAAAAAGATGAGAGATTGTGGATTTACTAGATCAAGAAATGATCAATTCTTCCAAAAACATTATATGTAAGGGCTTGAAAGTGCACTCAAAAAGAAAATGGATAGGGCTAAAAAGTGCATAATTCGGTAAGTGAGGGCTAAAAGGTGCACTAGAAGAAAAGAGATAGAGCTAGAAAATGCACTATTTGATGGGTGAGGGCTAGAAAGTGCACTTAAAAGAAAATAAATAGCGCTAGAAAGCGCACTCAAAATAATACGATTCAGGCAATGAAAAAACAATCAAATTCAGATTCTGATGTAAAATGTGCAACTGTCCAGTTTTACGGCAACAATCATAATTCTCAATCCGACCGTTGGACCAGGTTGAAAATTTACGTAGAGTCTCTTGACATGTTTTCCTACCTTAGGTTAACATTTCAGGTCAATCAAAGTTTGAAAAGACATGGAAATACCACCATCTTCTAGATGATCTTTTTGAGATTTTTGTTGGCTACCTCGATTACCCCATTCATCTTGGGTCTGTAGAAAAAAGAATTAAGATGCTTAATTTTCCACTTAGTGTAGAGCTCAACAATCAACTTCCTATTAAAATTCTAAGCATTATTAATTATAAATCTTGCTGGTAGGCCGTAGTGACAAATCAAATCTTTTTCAATGAACCTCTTAACCACCTTTTGTGTCACATGTATGTAAAAGCTGACCTCTATCCATTTAAAAAAGTAGTCTATAACAACCAGCATGAATTTATTCCTATTGCCGGCCTTCAGATTAATTGGTCATATAACATTCAATCCCTATATATCAAAAGAACATGGTAAGGTCATATTGAATAGCAGCGTCAGAGGTGCATTTATCTTATCACCATGTATCTGACACTTGTGGTTTTTTAAACATATTCTATACAATCCTCTCCATGGTCAACTAGAAGTACCCAGATCTTTGTATTTGTCTTGCCATCGTATGCATGTTAGCATGAGTGGCACAAATTCCCTTGTGGATTTCCTGTAATGCTTGCACAACCTCCTTTTCATTCAAACACCTAAGTAAAGTCCCATCAAATGACCTTTTATATGGGACATCTCATCGAAGTAATAATCCATGGTCATTTTCCTCAAAGTCTTTTCATTTACCTTGGAGGCTTTTGAAGGATATTCCCGGTGCTGGATAAGCCTTTTGATGTCTCTATACCATGGTTTTCCATCTCATGTCTCTTCCAATGAACAACAATTAGCTGGTTCAGTCCAAACCGGAACACTGTTCAGTCATTGGGTCATATCTGAAGTTGTAGATCTTGGATTTCAATTTGGTTTCTATGGCTAGAAAGCTAAGACATAGGCCTAAAACATTCATGGGAGTGATAGACTCAATTCTGCTGTTTAGAAGTTCAAATCTTAGCAACAACAGAGAAGTTAGAATTTGTCCTGCAACCTAGATACTATTCAATGTTTAGTCCATATCTCGATTTCTAGAAGTCAAAATACACCGATTCTTTTTTTGTTGGAAAGCTGAGATAATTTCCCAGAACTGTCATGGGACAATCTGTTCAAATTCTGATGTTAGCAATGACATTTTGTTTAGACAAGAAGATAAGGATTGTCACCAAGTCAAGATGTGGCCACCCACTCAACAATTAGTCATCAAATAAATAGTTTCAAATTTTGGCCTATAAAAGGAGGCATTTGCCATGTATTTAGGCATCTTGGTTTTTAGATCAAGATCATGTTCTTGTTCTCTCTTTATATTTTTGTAATGCTTAAGTTTTGTTTATATTAATCTCTTGTTTATACTTTTCATTTCGTTTCCTTCATTTAGTTAACTTATTTCTCATTTATGTTCTTATCTTGTTTATTTATGTTTCTCTTCTTCATTATGTTTAGCTAAGTTTATTATGTCAAGGTGAAAGGTTACACTAATGGTGTAAGAATAAGTATAGTATAAACTCAACATGGACTTTAATGTTTGATACTAACATGTTTTGTATTTATTATCTTATTCACTCTTAATACTTTGCTTGTTAAATGGTTAATCTAGATTTATGTTGTATAACCTTGGTACAACAAATACTTGGTACTTTCATAGCCCAAATCGTATGGTATAATCGGCACCTGTGCTATGAAAGAAACTTGATTTGTTGTTAACATAAGTTATAATCATGAATACCTGATAACATTTACAAGTATTAACATTATTCGAATAAGATAACTAATGTAATCATGTTAATAATTTATAATCCGATTGGAACCTCCTTTGTGTGTGGTTTCCAGTTGAGTAATAAGAGTTTATACTATACTTGTTTGAAATACCATTAGTGGATTGTCTAACCTTGACAATTGTTTTTATCATTGTTTAATCCTTATGTCAATATCACATCTCAAAGCTCTCTTCAACTTATTATTATTATTATTATTATTATTATTATTATTATTATTATTATTATTATTATATAGTTAACCTCCCTGTGGTTCGACCCCGGTCTTGCCGGGTTATTTATTACTTTGACACTCCTACACTTGGGAGAAGACATCAATCTTTTGGTCATGTCACATATGCTCTTAGTTTTCAAGAGAAAGGTAAGTTTCCATCTCAACCACAGCAAAATCCCAAGGGGCAATACAATTCAAATGCAAGAAGTTGTGGAAGCCAACACATGGATCAAGTCAAATCAGTCATTACTCTCCGCAGTGGTAAGGTTATTGAAAAACCCACTCTTGAACCTTGTGATTCATTTGATGATTGTTTGAGCAACTTAGAAAAGGTTTTGAGCAGGTGTGAAGAGAAGAATCTTGTACTGAATTGGGAAAAATATCACTTTATTGTAACAAACGACATTGTATTTGGTCACATTGTTTTATCGAAAGGAATTGAGGTTGACAAATCTAAAATTGAGTTAATTGCTAACTTGTCAATACCAAAATCTATTAAAGATGTTAGATCGTTCTTAGAACATGCTGGTTTTTATAGAAGGTTCATCAAAAATTTTAGTGTGATATATAAGCCCTTGAGTAACCTTCTAACAAAAGATAATATTTTTGAATGGACTGAACATTGTGAAGAAGCCTTTGTTAAACTTAAAAACTTGCTTACTTCTGCTCCTGTCATTCAACCTCCTGATTGGTCATTATCTTTTGAAATAATGTGTGATGCTAGTGATTATGCCCTGGGTGCTGTATTGGGACAAAGAAAAGATAAGAAATCTTATGTGATTTACTATGCAAGTAAAACTTTAAATAGTGCTCAAATGAATTACATCACCACTGTAAAAGAATTATTTGCAGTAGTATTTGCATGTGAAAAATTCAGGTCTTATCTTGTTGGCTCACTTGTTGTTTTTAGTGATCATACAACATTGAAATATCTTCTTTCTAGATTGGTGCGGTGGATTTTGTTACTTCAAGAATTTGATATCACAATCAAAGACAAGAAAGGCACCGAAAATGTTGTTGTAGATCATTTGTCAAGATTGACAACAGATTTGAAATCTGACATCACACCAATCGATGACTACTTTCCTGATGAATCTTTACTTTCTGTCTCTACATTGCCTTGGTTTGCTAATATTGTTAATTTTCTTGTTTCAAGACAATTGCTAGCTCACTGGAGTACCGAAGACAAAGGAAAGTTTTTAAACGAAATGAAGAAATTTTATTGGGATGACCCTTATTTATTCAAATATTATCCTGATCAAATATTTTGAAGATGCATTCCTGACAATGAGGTAAGTAGTGTCATTAAATTTTGTCATTCTGAGGCATGTAGGGGTCATTTCTCATCAAGAAAGACAACTGCAAAAATCTTACAAAGTGGATTTTACTGGCCTACCATGTTCAAGGACTCACATGTGTCATAACCCAATTTTTGACTTCTTTTATTTTATTTATTATTATTATTATTATTATTATTATTATTATATCTACTGAAAATGATAATAAAAAAATGATGAAAAACAAGTAAAAAATGAAATAAATGAAGAATGAATTAAAATTTGGGTTAAAGGCAACATGATTTGAGGTTTAAAGATTTAATTAAACTCTTGACTAGTTTAATTAATCAAATCAAGGGCTTAATTGGACAATTGATAAGTTTTGAGACTTAATTGAGCTTGAAATCAATTTAGTTAATCCAATCAAGGTTTTAATTGGACAATTGATAAGTTTTGAGACTTAATTAAGCTTGAAATTAATTTAATTAATCCAATCAGGGGCTTAATTGAAGAAATATCAAAGTTTGGGGTTTAATTGGGGTTCAAATTGCAAAAATTAAAATCCAAGGACTAGCTTGAAAATGGCGCAGAAATGCAAGGATCCAATTACATTTTAACCAGGGGTTTGATTGCAAAATTATAAGAATTACAAGGACCAAATTCGCAGCCTTTAGAACCAGGAAACGGGGTCGTTTTGCAACGACTGTTCATCGTCTCTTTACTCTGTAACGGCTCTGCTATTAAAGGCAGAGACGTTTCATCCATTGGCAGCCAACGCAAACGTTTTCTTTATTGAAGGCGTCGGTAACGGAGAATTTAGGAGGCCAGCCGTTACCGCCACCGAGGCTGCCGCTGGCTCTAAAAGGCTGAGCAAAGGCGACCTCGTGAAGGGGAGGCAAAAAAAAAAAACACCGAGGGAGATAGAGGAAAGAAACCCATAAAACAAAGACCAATACAAGCAATAAACCCAGAAAACCAACATTAATATCACCGTCTTCTCAATCGCCCCCTGCAAACTAGAAAATGGAAGAACCCAAGCAGCAAGCCGTGACCTTCATCATCACCGAAACAAAAGGAAAACAAAAAGGGAAAGGTCATACACAGACGAGAGCAAAATCACTGTGCTGCAAGCCTCCTCACAATCTCCAGAAGCAGAAAAAGGAAGAACCCAAGCAGCAAGCCGTGACCTTCATCATCACCAAAACAAAAGGAAAACAGAAAGGGGAAGGTCATACATAGACGAGAGCAAAATCACTGTGCCGCAAGCCTCCTCGCAATCTCCAGAAGCAGGTAGGCCATTTTCATCTTCTTTTCATTCTTGTTTGAAATTGTGCAATTGTGAAAACTGTGCGAAGGTAATTTAATTACCTTCGCACAGTTGATGCACGCGTGAAATTGTATCATGCGTGCACCTTAATTAACTCAGCCGGGCCACTGGCTTGGGCCAGTGGTCGGGGCCCAGCCCCTTTTGGGCTGAGCTGGGTCTGGCCCAAAAAAAAAAGGGAAATCATGTCTTAGAATTTTTTTTATCAACATACTGGTGTAGAAATAAAAATTTTGCATGTTCTTTTAAAACAAAAATATTTTTGTTTTTTTTATTATTCACTGATATCAGGATCAGGAATAAAAAAATATATTTTTCAGGCTATGAATTTTTACCAACACCAGAGTTGGAATTATTCGTGGTGGAATTTTTAATTGGAATTATTTGTGTTGGAATATTTACCAACGCCAGAGTTGGAATTATTCGTGGTGGAATTTTTAATTGGAATTATTTGTGTTGGAATATTTACCAACGCTAGAGTTGGATTTATTCGTGGTGGAATTTTTAATTGAAATTATTTATGGTAGAATATTTATCGACGCCAGAATTGGAAATATTCGAGATCAAATATTCATTGACGCCAGAGTCAGGAATATTATGATTAAACCATCATTGTTTTTTTTTAAAAAATAAAAATAAAAAAAATACACATGCATGGATTTAAATTTATTTCTTAGGTTTATTCATTGAAATTAGAGTCAATAATATCATACGTTTTTACACACAAATCAACAATTTTTTTTTATTTAGCAATTTAAGATTAAAACAGCAATGCAGCTTATCTCAGGTAGGGTGCGCTAGGGGTGCTAATACCTTCCCTACCCTCAACCAGTCCCGTACCATAGGATCTCTCTTGACCAATTAGGGTTCCTAGTGACCATAATACTAGGTGGCGACTCCTTAAACAAAACCTTTTCCCCTAAAAGAACCAGATGCCAGATATCTGTTCTTTTTCCATAATTCAAGATTATTTTTAAGGCCGCCGCGATGTCGAGTGCGACAACATGCATTCTGCAAGACTTGTGAAAATTGTCAAAGTTGGGATCTATTTCAAAACATCACATGATGCCTTTAAATCCTATTCTTGTCATTGAGATCTTTAACTGTTGGGGTATAGATTTCATGGGTCCATTTCCTCCATCATTTGGTTTCTTGTACATATTAGTTGCAGTAGATTATGTTTCAAAATGGATAGAGGCAATTCCAAGTCGAAACAATGATCACAAAATAGTGATAAAGTTTTTGAAAGAAAATATTTTGAGTCGGTTTGGAATCTCTCGAGCCATGATAAGTCATTTGAGTCTTTATGAAGAAATATGAAATCACACACAAAGTTGCCACCCTTTATCACCCTCAGACAAGTGGACAAGTAGAGCTTGCTAATAGGGAGATCAAACATATCTTGGAGAAAACAGAGAACCCTAATAGAAAAGACTGGTCTTTAAAATTTAATGATGCACTTTGGGCTTATCGAACTGCTTATAAAACATCATTAGGTATGTCATCTTATAGACTAGTCTATGGAAAACCTTGTCACTTGCCTGTGGAACTTGAACATAAAGCTTATTGAGCTATTAAAGCTTTCAATTCTAACCTTGATGATGCTAGTTAGCTGCAAAAATTACAAATAAATGAGCTTGAGGAAATAAGAAATGATGCATATGAAAATTCAAGAATTCATAAAGCAAGAATCAAAGAGTTTTATGACAAGAAAATACTGAGAAAAACATTCAATGTTGGTCAAAAAGTCTTGCTTTATAATTCTCGACTCCATTTATTTCCTGAAAAATTAAGATCAAGATGGAGCGGTCCTTTTATTGTGAAACATATGTATCCATATGGGGCTTATGATATTGAGAATCTAAAGAATGACAATGTTTTCAAGGTAAATGAGCATCGTTTGAAAGTTTACTTTGACAATTTCTTAGTTGAAAACGACTCTATTGAATTGAGTGATCCTGTATATAAAGATTGATTCTTTTTCTCACATTGTTTTTGTGTTTCTTTTTGGTGTGACTTTTGTTTTGCTAGTCTCTCTCACCTCGGTCAAATGGCAGATAACGGTACTCCATGACTCTTAAGTCGGTTCTTTTAGTTTCCTATAATAACTGATATATGTGTCTATATTTGTGCAATTCTTTGCTCTTTCTCCTTTCTTTGCATCTCTTCTCCAATTCTCATTTGAAAATAGACACCACTCTTGAAAAATTAAAAAAGTATTTTCCCGCTTTGCTTCTAAATGCGATTGTAAAAATTTACCGTGCTAGGTATGCAAGATTGAGGTTGTTAATGAATCATGGAATTCCTGAAGATAATCGCTGGCTAATTGAAGTAAAGGTCCGATTATCAGGTGAGTCCTTCAATTCTTTCATTTCATACATGCCTCGAACAGGTAAAAGCACTTTTGCAAAGAAACATCGTGCAAAACTACTGAAAGCCTGTCACCGATGTGCCATATGGACTTGTAATGCACAATGCCATTTTTTAGAAATGATATCTGTAAGCCGTGAATATAAAATACAATTCATTAAGGATGGGCTGAGTAAGGGGTATTTAGATAATCTTCTATTGACTCTTGAGACGCATCCTAGTAGAGATTTGCATCATGCAATTCATGATTTATAGCCCCAATTCCATAAAGAACATGCTCGACATAGTCTTGGGAAGCCTATCTCCGACCCATAGAGGGCGTTTAAGCCGTTCTTGGATGTAAAACCAAGGGAAGATGTGATCCACAATCACAACTACCTGTACATACACATACTTTTTCAAAATAAATAAATAAATAAATAAATAGAGAGAGAGAGAGAGAGTGAGACTCCAGCTGGCCTATTTATAGGTCGTATGATTGTATTTTCAATTTCTCATCTATAAAATCTTCTCTTCCTTCCCTTCATTTCTACTCAACCCATACATTCAACAGATATAGAAGTGTGTAGAAATGGCAGGTTTCTCAAGTCATCACATAAAAAATATTTGTGTTTTCGGTGAATCCAATCCTGAGAAGAAAATAGAGTTTTTAGAATCAACAAATCATTTTGGTCAGGTACTATCTGAGAGAAAGATTCATTTAGTGTATGGGGGAGGCAGTCTTGGGTTAATGGGGGGGTTTGGGGGGTGTGTCAATAGCTGCATTTTTAGGAGGTAGTCAAGTTTTGGGGGTCGTCCCTAAAGCTTTAGCAAAGGGGGATATCATTGGAAAAATAATTGGAGAGGAACTACAGGTCTCCACAATGTCTGATCGAATGAATATAATGTTTAACCATGCTGATGCCTTCGTTACCTTACCAATAGGTTTGGGCACATTGGAAGAGGTCTTTTATATTTCCTCTTGGGCCCAACTACACTTTCACCATAAACCCATAGGTCTGTTAAATGTTAATGGTTTTTATGATAATTTGTTATCTTTTCTTGATCATGCTGTGGAATAGAAATTTCTAACATCTTCGGCAAGACAAATCATAATCTCTGCTGCTACTGTTGAACAATTGATTGACCAACTACAATCTTTCATCCCTATAATTGATCCCTCCATGAATTGCATAAATTGGTCAACTAAGGAGAGCCATAAAAAGTTTAGATTGGATTTGAGCCTTCGTTTGTGAAACCTTGTGTCTTTTGGTTTTGTTAATAACATATTATTTTGTTTTGTTATTTCTTATATTTGTTTAAGTGTGTTTCATGTTTGTCAGTGTTCGTTGTTTCAGGTGATGTCTTCTATACTCTATCTTTCTACCATAGGACATTGAGGACAATGTCTTGTTCTGGTTGGAGGGAGAGGGTAGTAGTTGACATTAAAAAAAAAACTAACTTATTAACTGTTTTTGCTTATTAAAACCATTTGACAAAACTGTTATTAGGATGACAAAGTAAGGAGGAATTTTATTGACTCTTGAGACTCATCTTAGTAAATATTCTTATTAAGGTCTATCAGAATACTTCTTGAAATATTCAGGTTTACGAATTCTCGCATTGTTATCACTTGATTCTGCTCATATACTCATTTAACAAGTATTCTTAAACCTTCATTTTCACACACACACTTTAATATATGATTGTGGGTTGCACATTGGATTATTACATTATTTATGTTCTTTTGTTAAAGGTAACAACTAAGGGAAAATGATAGTATATAATTTACAAAAGAAAAAAAAATTTAAAAATTAATGATAATAAAAACGTAGATAAGTTTGGTTTTGTAGCCTCCCTAACCTAAGCAATTTAGCCCGAAGGGGTGTTTTAACACCTAATACCCTAAAGTCAACTGATTTGGGAGCTATTGGCCCAACGCTTGTTACATGGGTCAAGGAGAAAAGCTTAAGGGAATCAAACATTGCACTATCTACGTATCAGTATCTGCAACCCGAGCTACTACCTCGTAGGGATGTCTCAACACCTAATGCCCTAAGACCAACTGGTCTGGGAGTCATTAGCTGAAAGCTCATTACATGGCTTAAAGATGCATTGTGTTTTAAGTTATATGTATATATATTAAAAAAAGAAAAAGAAAAAAAAAGATAATAATCTCAACCCAAGGGAGTTAACCTTAAACATTAGAACAAAAAATTTGTTTTCTTCCAAGAAAAGCCCCATAACTATGTGTTGATATATTGAGCACAAAAGGAAGGTTTATTAATATCTTGTTTAAGAAGTATGAAGTAGATATATAAATTTAATGAGAGTTTGTTTACTTAGATAGATTAATGGAAGTTGAATGATGAATGCCTTGCTTTGTAGAACTTGCAAATAACTCCTTAACAAAAACATGTTTTATAATAACAAGTCTGATACTATAAGATACTTTTGATTTATGGTAAATGTTCATCTTAAATGCAGGCCTATCACATAAATCAAAGGATTGATTCATGAGTTTAACTACTGAAATTGAGAAGACAAAGAGAGGGTTAAGTTTAGAAAAGATATGCTGGTTCAGTCCAAACCGAACACTATTCAGTCATTGGGTCATATCTGAAGCTGTAGATCTTGGATTTCAATTTGGTTTATATGGCTAGAAAGCTAAGACATAGGCTTAAAACATTCATGGGAGTGAAAGACTCAATTCTGCTGTTTGGAAGTCCAAATCTTAGCAACAATGGAGAAGTTGGAATCTGTCCTGCGACCCAGACACTATTCAGTATTAAGCCCATATCTTGATTTCTAGAAGTCAAAATACACTGATTCTTTTTTATTGGAAGTTGAGACAATTTCTTAGAACTTTCATGGACAATCTGTTCAAATTCTGATGTTAGCAATGATATTTTGTTCAGACAAGAAGATAAGGATTGTCACCAAGTCAAGATGTGGCCACCCACTTAACAATTAGTCATCAAATCAATAGTTCCAAATTTTGGCCTATAAAAGAAGGCATTTGCCATGTATTTAGGCATCTTGGTTTTCAGATCAAGATCATGTTCTTGCTCTCTCTCTTTATATTTTTGTAATGCTTAAGTTTTGTTTATATTAATCTCTTGTTTATGCTTTTCATTTCCTTTCCTTTACTTAGTTAACTTATATCTTATTTATGTTCTTATCTTGTTTATTTATGTTTCTCTTCTTCATTATGTTTAGCTAAGTTTATTATGTCAAGGTGAAAAGGTTACACTAATGGTGTAAGAATAAGTATAGTATAAACTCTACATAGACTTTAATGTTTGATACTAACATGTTTTGTATTTGTTATCTTAGTCACTCTTAATACTTTGCTTGTTAAATGGTTAATCTAGATTTATGTTGTATAACCTTGGTACAACAAATACTTGGCACTTTCATAGCCCAAATTGTATAGTATAACCGACACCTGTGCTATGAAAGGAACTTAATTTGTTGTTAACATAAGTTATAATCATGAATACCTGACAACATTTACAAGTATTAGCATTATTCGAATAAGATAATTAATGTAATCATGTTAACAATTTATAATCCGATTGGAACCTCCTTTGTGTGTGGTTTCCAGTTGAGTAATAAGAGTTTATACTATACTTGTTTGAAATACCATTAGTGGATTGTCTAACCTTGACAATTGTTTTTATCATTGTTTAATCCTTATATCAATATCACATCTCAAAGCTCTCTTCAACTTATTATTATTATTATTATTATATAGTTAACCTCCCTGTGGTTAGACCCCGGTCTTGCCGATTTATTTATTACTTCGACACTCCTACACTTGTGAGAAGACATCAATCATTTGATCGTGTTATTAGTCCACCTATCGTTCATCCCACCGTCATCTTTGACTGTTAGCCTATCCTCACCAGGAAGGTCAAAATTTAATGGCTCATAATCTTCCACAACATGATCTGGTAGATGGTCAACAATGACGCTTCCTTTTACAACCTTCATTGTCATATAAACAATGTCATATTTTACGAACAACACTTGCCATCTTGCTATTCAGCTTGACAAGTAAGGTTTTTTATATAATACTTGAGCCTTTTTACGCCCCAAACCAAAGCACAATATAGCCTTTCGATGACGGTATACTGGGATTCATAATAATTAAACTTCTTGCTCAAGTAGTAGATAACTTGCTCTTTCCTTCTTGACTCATCGTGCTGGCCTAACACACATCCCATGGTCATTTTTTTCACCATCAAATATAGGAACATAGGTCTTTCTAGTATAGGAGGCACTATCAATGGCGGATTTTACAAATACCTTTTGATCTTGTCAAAGGCTTCTTAGCAATCACTATCTCATAACCCGACATTTTTCTTTCTAAGTAAACAAAAAATCAGCTCGCGTGTTATTGTGAGCTGAGATATGAACTGGGCTATGTAGTTCAAACGCCCAAGAAAACTTCTTATTTCTTTCTCTATATTTGGCACCAACATATCCTGGATTTCCTTTACTTTGTTCAGATTAACTTCTATTCTTTAACTACTTACTACAAAACCCAATAGTTTTTCGATCCTTACCCTGAATGAGCATTTTAAGGGATTCAGTCTTAATTAAAATTTTTGTAGCCTTTCAAATAATTTTCTCAGTACTTGCTCATGATCTTTTTTTTCTTTGATTTGACAAGTATATCATCTACATAGAATTCCACTTCTTGGTGCATCATGTTGTGGAACAAAGTGACCATTGCTCTTTAATACATGGCAGTGACATTCCTCAATCCGAATGGAATCACTTTATAAGCAAAAGGTTTCCCTAGACATGACAAATGTAGTTTTCTCCTTATCTTCCTATGTCATTCTAATCTGATTATATCCTGAGAACCCATCCATGAATGAGTATGTGACACTCTTCGCAACATTATTGACTAAGACATCTATGTGGGTTCAGGCTTGTCTTGTTCAAGTCTCTGTAATCCATACACACCCTGATCCTGCAGTCTTTCTTGGAAACTATAACTACATTAGCCACCAATTAAGGATAATGGACCACATTCAGGAATCATGCATCCCACTGTTTCTATATTTTTTCCTTCACCCTAAGTAGTATATCTGAGCGCATTCATCTAGTCTTCTGTTTAGCCGGCTTACTTCTTTCCATTAAAGAAATCCTGTGTGCCACTATTTCAGTGATCCTCATAGTATCATAAAACTACTAAGCTGAGCTTCTCATTAGATGCTTATAATATGAGGGACTTAAAGGTGTTGGTGAACAACATCACCATTTCTGTTTCTATTAGCAGAGGTTGGACATGTATTGCCTTATCTTGTCATCTCTGCGTATATGCTCTCATGCTCTCATGGATTCTTGGTTTCCCTTCTTCATGGCTATCAGACTAGTCCTGTCAGTAATAGTTTCCAAATTGAATTTATACTACTTTAAGAAGACGTCTGCCAGATCCTTCCATTTATTAATCTTGGTACTATTTAGTCTTATATACCAACTCAAGGCAGATTATAAGCCTGAAATAAATAGATTAGCATTTTTTCATCGTGGATAACTTCATCCATCTTGTTGCAGTATGATCAGAGATAAGTGTTTAGGCATTCTCGTTTGGTATACTTGACGAAGTCCGACACTCTAAACTCCTTTGACACCATAATATTTGGAACCAAACAACCTTCAACTACTAATATAGGGTCAGTCAGATCATTTCCTTCAATTGCTCTCAATCTCCCTTAAAGAGCAATCCATTTATCATGGTCCATGAGACAAGTAGATCTTTCATTAGAGGGTCCTTCAGCTGTCAAATCCACAGTAACCGGAGTTTGAGCTGGTTGGACAGGGGCAATATGGATAAAATGTTACCAGGTCGTTCAATCTACCCTTAACTTATAAGGTGCATGAGGGACATGAGCTGTTGGTGTCTCCATAGAAGGCTGTGCAGATGTTCCTTTTCTACTCTTGAAACTTAATGCTTGTTCAATCAAATTTGTGAGTCTAGCCACTTAACCTTTGATGCTCTCAATTTCCCACTTAACCTTTGATGCTCTTAATTTTCTTTTGATAACAAGCCTCTATTTGGGTCTTTTCATTGTTTTCCATCCTTTCTCTCAGTTAGATGTAGTAGACCTTTTAGTGGGAGACCTGTGTTTCAACCTATGAACATGCATTCTAAATGTATGAGCATGCATTCAATATGATGAGCTTGCCCTTCAAGGGGTGACACAGTCATAACTCTTATATGATGAACAAAAATTTTGATTATTGCGTAAACTCTACAACAAAAATTTTCTGAGTGATGACCATTGTGTCATCCATAAGTTTTGAATCTAAGATGCTTCATGAATGACTTACCTTGATGCAAAACATGTGTAAGGAGGAGCATACACTAGAAGGTTATGTTATAATTCTTTTATGTGAGACAAAGGGTAAGTTTACACTATTTGGTCTCTAAAAGGGTCTCAGATCTTCCTAGTGATGGTTTTTGTAAAGATAATATAGGGATATTGTGAGGAATGGTTAAGACATGTATGCCCACCATTACCGAGCAGACACTCAGATATGAGTTAAGTGTTTAACATATCTGAACTCTAACCAATAGTCATAGATTAGATCGATAATCCCCTACCTAATCTAGAAGTTTATGTGTGCTTTTCAAAATTAAATCAGGTGATGTATGAGGCATTAGTCCATATCTAATATACAAAAGCATGTGTCATATATACAAAACAATGCATGTTGATAATAAAAAAAAATGATAGAAAAAAGAAGTAAAATTTAAAGCATAAAAAAGAAAAAAAAGGTACATATTAACAAAAAAACAAACACAATAATCAGACAAACAAACAAAATGTAATCCACGGGTTCCAAGTGGAGTCGTTATTCTGTCGCATGTGTGCGGCGTCGTGACGATCATCTACCTGGATCAGGATCGTCAGGAATGATATGGTTGGAAGAGACAAGAAATTCTTGTTCTTCATCAGTAGAAAAAAAGGAATGAGGGTCGCTACCTAGTATTTTGGTCACTAGAAACCCAATTGGTCTCATAGTCTGGGTAAGGGGACTGATTGCGTAAACGGAAGGTATTAGAAGCCTAATACGTCTTACCTAAGGTAAGCTGTATTATTTATTTATCTAATGTAAACTAATGTAATGTTATGTTTTCTTGGTCTATCTAGGGTTTAAAAAAAGTCTTTTTCAGTGAGGAGATCCTTATTTTATCAGGTTAAAAATCTAACAATTCTAATGCTAATATAAAAAATAAAATAAACTATCTTTTTATTTAATATCAAGAATATGTTTTGCGTATATGTTCATAATTTCACATATTAAAAAAATAAAATAAAATTTTTTTTGGTAATTTTGAAATGTAGGCCAAAATCCTTTAGAATTTTACAAACTTGTTGTAAAATCCATGCAATATTTTTTTAATACATGTCAAAGAATTTTAGATTTTTTTTTAAAAAAAATGCTTAAATAAATATAGGATTTTTAACCATATAAAAATAAATTATTTTTTTAGTTTTTGTTTGGTAAAAATCTATTTTTCTTTGAAATAAAACTACCAAAAAAGGCTTAAAGTGTTTTTTTTTTCCCAGACACACCATTAAAAAAAAAAAAACCCTTTACAAAAATCATGGCAAACCAATCAAGGCATTGAACCCTTTGACCCAATTTGTTTTACCAGGTTGAGCCAAAATTTTGGTTTGATCATAAACCAAACTAAAAATCTTGGTTTGACTTGAAAAAAATCTAAAAACAAAACCAAAAAAAAAAAAAAAAACAGATTAAACACCAAAAAATACAAACTAAAAAAAACTTAAACAAAACAGATCAAACACCCAAAAAAGATGAAGAACACCAAGAACATTGAAACGAACCCAGCAACATGGAACCGAAAACATACCGGATTTAGTCAAAACGAAGGCATATACATGTTGAAAATCATGCAAAGATCAATAATTTAGCATCCATTCACTTTGATTATCTCTTAAACATTATAATTTTGTCAGAAAAAGGTTCTAAACTAAAACCCTAGGATTAAAAACCATTAAAATCATGTTATTGATACAAATAAATACTAGATTATTGGTTAATCATGCATAAGGAAAGGTTATGTGCAAAGAAACTGATCAAAGGTGATCTAAACCTAGTGGTTAAGACAATGTTCTTCCTAAGAACACGAAGAACATTGCCTAAAAACCCAAAAATAATCTCAGCCAAGGTAGCCACTGCCGAACCCATAAATGAATATTTTTGGCTTTTAAAACATGCTCTTTTTATTCCAACAAGTTACAATATCATACACAAATATGTTTGAACAAAAAACTAACAAAAAAAAACATCAAAGCATTAAAATCAAGTATGAGGTACCATATCAAAAAAAAAAAAAAACTATCAACTTAAAACAACCTATATGTCCATGTAATATGGATTCAAAATTTGTTTTTTAAACTCATTTTGTGCATGAACAAACCTAACAAACTCAGGGTAAACACCCTTGCTTTAACTTGTATGACTTAAGTTAAACAAAAACAAAAACAACATTGTATATTAAAAATAAACTTAAACAACTTTAATATATAAAAAACAAATAAAAAAACTTCAAAATAACTTCATTAAATAAAAATCACATCAACAAAGAGGTGAATGCAACATCATTTGTTAAACATTCCAAACTTCAATTCTATGCTGGTAAATATTAATATAAAACAAAAACAAATAAAAAAACACGTCACAAGGGCATGCTTTTGGATTAGATGGTATACCTAGAATAATTACTCTCTCTCTTTTCTTTCATTTGAAAAGTTGTCTCTCACAGACTTACCACGCTTAAGAAACTTGAGATAACTTTGTGCTAGCCTACTAAACCTTCACACTTAGTTCCCTTGTTAATATCCCCCCCCCCCTTCGTCTCATTCCCCTATCTTCTTGATTTTGAAAGGGGTATTTATAGGGTTTTAGGAGATCATGAATCCAGTTTTGACCTTTTGATCACGAGAAAAGTGTTGTAAACCCTTAATAAGAACCAATTGAGGAGCCTTTATGTGTAAACACACAAAAAGCAAATCGATTTTTACATGGTAATTGCACTGTCGATACCACATAAAATTGGTAGAGGGAATGCGCACCTTTCATTTGGATCTAAACTTGCTTAATTTAGAGGTCTGTAACTCTACATTCATTTCTCAATTTTTAAAACACAGGTCAGTCAACTGAACAACGTGTCTCACCTTCTCTTCATTAAATCTGAATGACACGTCGTTCATAATTTTTAATTTGGTATTGACAAATTTTAATCGAGTCTATGTTCTTCCAGTTGCTTTTAATCATACATATAACTGCCTCAAAACTTTTATTTTCATGCAATTTCACCACTGTCAAACCTAATTGCCAACCCCAAAGTTAACCACTATTTTTAATTTAATCTTTGGTTTTGAATTTGTGCTTTTCGATCCTCAATTGACTAATAAACATGCAATTTCTTAATTTAATACCTGATTTGGTTAATTTCAGCCCCTACAATCACGTGCCTTTTTTAGTTTGGTCCTTTATTTTGGATTTCTTCAATCAAATCTCTAATTGCCAATCAAACTTCAATATTTATACAATTAAGTCATGATTTGACCAAATTAACTCTTAAAAATTACAATTCAATACCCAACTTTATTTTCTTCCAATTAAAGTCTAAATTGACTTTAAAAATCAATTTTTCTTGTAATTAAACCTTTAATAAATTCAATTAAACCTTGAAAAATTTCAATTGAATCATTTAACATCCAATTTTAAATTTTCTTCCTCAAATTGAATTTTTCTTTGCCGATAATACCTTCATCAATAAAAAATATACCGTCAAATTTTCTAATCTTATATATTTTAATATTCATCAACCAACCTTCAGCAATTTCCTAGATATTTTGATATATTCTGCTTACTAATATATTTTTGTAATTTTCTTCAGGCTCCAAAATAAATAACACTAACGTGCAAAGATAAAATTAAAAATGAAAAATCAATTGAAAAAAAAACAAAAAACCAACTTTAATCAACTCGCCAACCCATTACAAGAATAATAAGATAAGAATAATCTTATTAAAATCAAATCACAACAAATCTCAAAATATAATTATCAATCAATCCAATATTAAAAAATAAAATTAAAAAAATCAAATAAATAAATAAATAAATAAATTAAAACCAAGTTATCACGTAAAAAACATTATGAAATTCAGGATATAATAAAATCCATTTCTCATTTAGTATTTTGTTAATTAATCAAAAGAAGGCAGTTTCATTTTAAAAAATCTAGCTGCGCTTTCTATGAATTAACATTCATAAACAGTAAATTAAGTTATAATTTAAGGTCAGAGACTAAATTGTTATTATATCGCTAAAAACACAGGACTAAATTATTATTTTACACCATGTAAAACCAACACCACTTTAGCTCTAGCATCTTCAGTCCTAACAGCAGAGCACCACCCAAAATTTCCTGGAATCTGCCAAAATACT
>Ga0325403_1000296_pt1 | contig 31858 bp, 14 predicted proteins | sample PopdelMetagenome_19_FD_205665 | JGI IMG/M metagenome (GOLD analysis project Ga0325403, IMG submission 205665) | Populus deltoides microbial communities from Bellville, Georgia, United States - Xylem-PdKOR-R4 | ecosystem: Host-associated > Plants > Phyllosphere > Stem > Wood/Secondary xylem... | reverse complement strand
ATGTGGAGGGCTTCCGTTGCTTGCTACTGTTTTGGGAGGAACGCTGCGGCAAAAGGAGACACAGGAGTGGAAGTCAATTCTAAACAGTAGAATTTGGGATTCTCATGATGGAAATAAAGCTTTCCGCGTATTGAGATTAAGTTTCGATTACTTGTCATCGCCAACATTGAAAAAATGTTTTGCATACTGTTCCATTTTTCCTAAAGATTTTGAAATTGAAAGGGAAGAGCTAATTCAACTTTGGATGGCTGGAGGTTTTCTAAGGCCATCAAATGGGAGGATGGAAGACGAAGGCAACAAGTGTTTCAATGACTTGCTTGCAAATTCCTTTTTCCAAGATGTTGAAAGGAATGCGTATGAGATGGTAACAAGTTGCAAGATGCATGATCTTGTGCATGACCTTGCATTGGAGGTCTCAAAATCAGAAACGTTAAATCTGGAGGCGGATTCGGCTGTAGATGGCGCATCTCATATTCGTCATCTCAATCTCATTTCTTGTGGGGATGTTGAGTCAGCATTAAAAGCGGGTTATGCTAGAAAATTGCTTACTGTTTTTCCAGTGGGTGATGCTAGAAAATTGCGTACTGTTTTCTCAATGGTTGATGTATTAAATGGGTCTTGGAAATTCAACAGGTTGAGAACTCTCAAATTGCGACGGTCTGATATCACAGAGTTACCAGATTCGATTTGCAAGCTGAGACATTTAAGATATCTTGATGTCTCCGATACTGCTATTAGAATATTGCCAGAATCCATCACCAAGCTCTACCTTTTGGAAACATTAAGATTCACTGATTGCAAGTCACTAGAAAAGCTTCCCAAGAAAATGAGAAATTTAGTCAGCTTGAGACATCTTCATTTTGATGATCCAAAGTTAGTGCCAGCTGAGGTGAGACTCTTAACACGCATTCAAACTCTGCCTTTTTTTGATGTGGGCCCAAATCATATGGTAGAAGAGCTGGGATGTTTGAATGAACTAAGAGGAGCATTGAAGATATGCAAGCTTGAGCAAGTTAGAGACAAAGATGAAGCTGAGAAGGCAAAACTGCGTGAAAAAAGAATGAACAAATTGGTGTTTGAGTGGAGTGATAATGGTAACAATAGTGTTAACAGCGAGGATGCGCTGGAAGGCCTGCAACCTCACCCAGACATAAGAAGCTTGACAATTAAGGGTTACTGTGGTGAATATTTCCCATCATGGATGTCTACATTGCAACTCAATAATCTGACGGTCCTAACGTTGAACGGTTGCAGCAAGAGCAGACAACTCCCAACACTTGGATGTCTTCCTCGCCTTAAGATTCTTCACATAACTGGAATGCCTAGTTTGAAATGTATAGGCAATGAGTTCTATAGTAGTAGTGGCAGTGCAGAAGTACTGTTTCCAGCACTGAAAGAACTCACTCTATCCAGTATGGATGGTCTTGAAGAATGGATGGTACCAGGTGGAGAAGGTGATCAAGTATTCCCTTGTCTTGAAAAGTTGTGCATTGAGGGGTGTGGCAAGTTGAAAAGCATTCCGATATGTCACCCTTCATCTCTTGTACACTTTGTAATTCGAAAATGTGATGAACTGAGATATTTATGTGGTGAATTTCATGGCTTCACATCTCTTCGAATTTTGATGATAATTAATTGTGAGAAGCTGGCATCCATTCCAAGCGTACAACACTCCACAGCTCTGGTGGAATTGATCATATGGAACTGCCCTGAGTTGATATCAATTCCTGGTGATTTCCAATAATTGAAATATTCTTTGACGAAATTGTTTATTTATAGATGTAAAATGGGAGCTCTTCCAAGCGAACTACAATGTTGCGCATCTCTAGAGGAATTGCGGATAGAGTATTGCAAAGAGCTTATCCATATTAGTGATTTGCAAGAATTGTCTTCGCTTCGAAGATTAGTGATTAGAGGTTGTGATAAGCTCATCAGTTTTGATTGGCATGGTTTACGACAATTACCTTCTCTTGTTCTTTTAGAAATCAGTGGGTGTCGGAGTTTGAGTCATTTCCCAGAGGAGGATTGCTTAGGCGGCTTCACCCAACTGAAGGAATTGAGCATCGGTGGCTACTCAGAGAAGCTGGAGGCTTTTCCTGCCGGAGTTTTAAACTCAATCCCACACCTCAACTTCAGTGGGTCCCTTGAAAGACTATGGATACGAGGATGGGATAAACTGAAGAGTGTACCAAACGAACTACAACACCTCACTGCCCTTGAGTCACTGTGGTTATGTGATTTCAGGGGAGATGAATTTGAGGAAGCATTGCCAGAATGGTTGGCCAGCCTTTCTTCTCTTCGATCTCTCTGGATTTGGGATTGCAAGAATCTCAAGTATATGCCAAGCTCAACGGCCATTCAACGCCTCTCCAAATTAAAGGAATTGGGGATTTCAGAATGCCCACTTCTATCAGAAAATTGTAGGAAAGAGAATGGCTCCGAGTGGCCCAAGATTTCTCATATCCCATCAATCATCGTAGAGGGTACACGTGTACAGGTAAGTTGGGATTAAATTTTTATGTTACTTTGTATGCAGAGGAGGAGAACCAATTAAAGTTTTCAAATTAATGAAAGCAATTAATTAAAGTTTTCAAATTAATGAAAGCAATTACACTTCATTCTTTTAAAAAGGTTTATTTCATTTAATTTAAAACATTTTATAAAATAAATGATTATTTGTTTTTCCTATTTTAACCTAAATTTGATTCCGTACACTATCACATCACATTATTAACTATCAAAATTATATTTTTATAATTTTGAGGGGTGTAACTCAATTGATTAGGCTCTAGGTTTACTCTATAGTAGTTAATAGTTCGAGTCTCACAAGCCTCAAGGTCACTAGAGACTTACACGGTCGTTAACTTCAGGGCTCGTGAGATTAGTCGAGGTGCTCGTAAACTGATCTAGACATCCACGTTAATAATATTAATGACTGAATTACTTTTCTATGCATAGAATAATTTAATCAAATATTTTAATATTATGATAATTAAAAGAGATTATTATTGTAATAAAAGAGATGCTTATTTGTTTTTTCTATTATAACCTAAATTTGATTACGTGGAATATATAGTACGGACACCATCACATGACATTATTAATTAGCTTTTACCATGTATCAAAATATATTCTTATCAATGATAAAATCAATAGCCATCCAACATCTTTTCAATCATCATTCTAATATCTATTTTACAAAATAATTTAACTTATATTTATTAAGATTGTTTCCATATATTACAAATATTTGCTTTATCTATTTACTATTATTTATTTTAAAATCATCAACTTTATATGCACCTTTTACAATTATGATACTTAAAACAAATCACTAAATCTTAAGATTAACCAGTTAATAAAACTTGTTTTCGTATAAATACGTATTTAATGATAATTTGTTAAAATTAAAAAATTATAATCATGAAATCCAGATTTAAAATGTTATTAGACTTTTAATTTAATTGTTGGGGGAAAAAATCGCCTAATAATTTATTGTATACATTTAATAATAACTCAAGGATGGTGGAAACTAAATGTCGATAATCCAAGTCTCCAACTCACAATGGCTCATGTTTGAACCCCTGAACACTTGATTTGTGCACTAATTTTCAACGATTCCATTCTGCATTTTGTAGTTTAGTATTGTTTCTCTTTCCAAGACTAATAACAAATTGTCTCTTTTAACAATTGTACATGCAGTAGAACCTCCAGGAGCACTGAAGAAAGCCATGGATTGGTAATTTAAAGCTTCTGCAGAATAGTAATTGTCTTGCTGGATTGTGGATAAACGTGTGACCTGCACAGTTTTCTGTTGTCTTTCGCTATTAGCAACATATATTCACCTTCCATCTATAGATTATTGTACAGTTATTAGCATATATATTTCAGCTTGATCTTTGGAATCATTAGCAGATATTCAGCAATTGTTAGTTGAGATATAGGATCGTGTTTCCCTTCCTCATGTAATATATACTACTGTAACTGCGGAATGGTATACAGAACAGAACAATTCATCTCTTTCTTACATGGTATCAGAGCAGGTTCTCTGCATATTTCTATAAGCATATTTCTTCAACCTTTTTTTCTGCAACTATGTCAAATACCACATCCCAGGCAGCCTCCTCTTTCACATCACCATCCATTCAAGACATATCCTCACCATATTTCCTTCATTCCGCTGATCATCCTGGTGCCATTCTGGTCTCCACTCTCCTTAATGGTGACAATTATCCTACCTGGAACAGGGCAATGAAAATGGCCTTGAATGCCAAGAACAAATTGGTTTTTGTCAACGGTTCTCTCTCCAAGCCAACATCTTCTGTTGCAGAAACTCAACTGTGGGAACGTTGCAGTGACATGGTCTTGTCATGGATTCTCAATTCTATTGATAAATTCATTGTTAGTAGTTTAATCTATCATGCTTGCCCCCGTGATGTCTGGCTCGATCTTGAGGATCAGTTTTCTCAAAGCAACAATCCAAGAATCTTCAAACTAAAACGAGACATTGTTACTCTCACTCAAGGCTCCATGACAATCTCTGCATACTTTACAACACTTAAAAGTCATTGGGATGAGCTAGCCATGCTCACTCCCACACCACAATGCACTTGTGTCATCTTAACAGAATTGAATCGCATGCAAGATACTGAACGTGTTTTTCAGTTTTTAATGGGGTTGCATGACTCATATGCTTCGATTCGTAGCCAAGTTTTGGCTATGGATCCATTACCTCCTGTTAACAAGGTATATTCAACCTTGCATCAAGAAGAGAAACAACGCCTTCTTCATATTCCCAGTTTTCCAACTGAGTCTGCTGCTATGATGGCTCCTCGTCATCTTTCTCATCGTTTTGACAGTAAAGGACGAGGGCGTGGTCGTCCAAAATGTGACTATTGTGACCGTGATGGTCACTGGAGAACACACTGTTATAAGCTCAATGGATATCCCAGCAACAGACCTCAACCTCGTGGAACATTTGATAGAACGTCTGGTTCGTCAAAGGCAGCAAATAATGTCATTGGTTCTTCCACTCCAGCTGGTTCCTCAAAAACTGAAAATGTTGTTACTGGTTCTTCAACTTCTACTGAGATAGCTATCCCTGGTCTCACAAGTGATCAATACAATCGGCTCTTGGAATTTTTATCACCCGTGAACACCAACTCTGCCAACTTTGTTGGTAACCCTGTCTCCTGTAACTCTGTTTCTTTTTCTAACCGAGAATGGATTATTGATTCAGGAGCCTCAGATCATATGACTTCCAGTTTTTCATCCCTTGATAACACTCAACTTCTTAATCAATTATGTCCTATTTCACTTCCAAATGGTGACATCTTCTCTATCACTCATACTGGCACATTGCGTATTTCTCCAGAAATTTCTCTTCCTAATGTTTTATACGTACCATCATTTAAATTCAATCTATTGTCCATTAGCAAACTCACCAGTACTCTCAATTGTGTAGCTATTTTTTTCTGACTTTTGTGTTTTTCAGGACCTATCAACGAGGAAGCTGATTGGAACGGGTGAAGTATGGGATGGACTTTACCACTACAAACCTTTCTCTGCCTCTGTTTTTCATTCTCAACGCATTCCTGACTCTACTTTTTGGTATCAACGACTCGGTCACCCTTCTACTTCAAGTATTCCAACAACTTTAAATTTTTCAAAATCACATTTGCCTTGTGATGTTTGTGCTAGAGCAAAACACACTTGTTTACCTTTCTTTTTGAATACAAATAAGAGCACTTTTTGTTTTAATCGGATTTATTGTGATATATGGGGTGGTTATCCTACAGCTTTATATTCAGGTGCCCACTATTTTTTAACCATTGTGGATGATTACTCACGTACTACATGGGTTTATCTCATGCGTATGAAATCAGAAACTTTTACCTGTCTTACCAATTTTTGTGCAATGGTTAAAAATCAATTTAATCGCACCATTAAGCATGTGCGCACCGATAATGGACAAGAGTTTTTATCTAATAACATCCAAAATTTTTTTCACGACCATGGCATTCTTCACGAGCGCACATGTGTGGATACACCTTAACAAAATGGCGTTGTTGAACGTAAACATCGCCACCTTCTTAATGTGGCCCAGTGTTTACGTTTTCAAGCCCATCTTCCAATTTCTTTTTGGGGTGAATGCATTCTCACAGCCACTTATTTAATTAACCGCACTCCTTCACCCCGCCTTAACATAAGTCACCCTATGAACTCCTTTTTCAAAAACAACCATCATATTCACATTTACGAGTGTTTGGGTGTTTATGCTATGCTCACACCACTCGCAAAAATCACGATAAATTTTCTCCTCGTGCTCTACGATGTGTTTTCTTAGGCTATCCTCTCCATTATAAGGCTTATCGTGTCTACGATCTTGAACATAACAAAATTTTCATTTCTCGTGATGTTACATTTGAAGAAAATATTTTCCCTTATCATCTCCTGACCTCAGATCCCACATCTTCCCCGGTTCTTCCCCTTCCTATCCCTGAAATTCCATCTTACACTGTTTCTACACAACCTACTACCTCCCCTCTGCTTCCCTCCTCACACGAACTGTCATCCGTATCGTCCACTACACCCCTTCCCACACGACCAAAACGAGTTGTCACTCGTCCCCCTTACTTAGCTGACTATATTTGCCCTTCTTTACCAAGGTCCTCCTCTGCTTCACAGGTTTCACGCTCTTCCTCAGGTATGGTTCACTGTCTCTCTTCTTTTTTGTCTTATAACCGTTTCACTCCTAAACATCTTGCCTTCCTCTCTGCACTCTCCCATCACCCTGATCCCACCTCCTATTCTGAAGCTGCCCGTCACCCTCACTGGCGTGATGCCATGGCAGCTGAAATACAAGCCTTAGAAGCAAACCATACTTGGACCCTTCAACCCCTTCCATCTGGCAAAACCCTAATTGGCTGTAAGTGGGTGTTCAAAACAAAATTTCGGGCTGATGGTTCCATAGAGAGACACAAAGCTCGCTTAGTGGCCAAGGGATATGCTCAGGTAGAAGGTTTGGATTATCATGACACTTTTGCTCCTGTTGCTAAACTCGTTACTATTAGATGTGTTCTTGCAGTGGCTGCAGCTCGACATTGGCATCTTTTTCAGTTGGACGTCCATAATGCGTTCCTCCATGGCGACCTTGATGAAGATGTTTTTATGACTCCTCCACCAGGCTATTCCAAATAGATGGATGCCCGTGTTTGTTATCTTCAGAAATCGCTCTATGGCCTCAAGCAAGCCTCTCGCAATTGGTTCTCTAAATTATCATCTGTTTTACTTACTGCAGGTTTCGCCCAGTCACAGGCGGATCACTCTCTCTTCACTCGCCATCGGGGACAGTCCTTCACTCTAATACTTATTTATGTTGATGACATTCTCTTAGCAGGAAATGATCTCTCTGACATCAATAACTTCAAAGCCATGCTTGCTCAACGCTTTAAGCTTAAGGACCTCGGCCAACTCAAATATTTCCTTGGCCTTGAAATTGCTCGCTCTCCCACTGACATCTTCCTCAATCAACGCAAATATGCCCTTGACATACTTGCTGATAGTGGTCACCTTGGTGCACGTCCATCTTCTTTTCCAATGGAACAACATCTCAAGCTCAATAATACTGATGGTGACCTGCTACATGATCCCAGTTCTTTCCGCCGCCTTGTTGGTCGTTTGATATAACTCGCGATCTCTCATCCTGACATTGTGTTCCCTGTCAATCTTTTAAGTCAGTTCATGCACCAACCCCGACAATCACATTATAATGTTGTTGTCCGTGTTCTCCGTTACCTCAAAGCTTCTCCAGGCCAAGGCTTATATTTCCCTTCTACCAATACTCTTCAAGTGTCAGCTTATTCAGATTCGGACTGGGCTAGTTGCCCGCTCACTCGTCATTCCACCACCGGTTTTTTTATTCAGCTTGGCACCAGTCCTATTTCCTGGCGCACTAAGAAGCAACATATGGTCTCTCGTTCATCTGTTGAAGCCGAATACCGTGCTCTTGCTTCCACCACTTGTGAACTTACATGGCTCAAAACACTTTTACATGATCTTGGTGTCCACCACTCCCAGCCTATGTTTTTACATTGTGACAACCAAGTAGCTCTTCACATTGCTTAGAATCTTGTCTTTCATGAACGTACCAAACACATAGAAATTGATTGTCATGTTGTTCGTGAGAAGCTCAAAGTCGGCCTTATCTCCACACAACACGTCCCTAGTCACAATCAGCTAGCAGATATCTTCACAAAAGCTTTAGGCCGTAAAGCTTTCCAGGCATTATCACGCAAGTTGGGCATTACAGATCTCCATGCTCCAACTTGAGGGGGAGTATTAGCAGCATATATTCACCTTCCATCTATAGATTATTGTACAGTTATTAGCATATATATTTCAGCTTGATCTTTGGAATCATTAGCAGATATTCAGCAATTGTTAGTTGAGATATAGGATCGTGTTTCCCTTCCTCATGTAATATATACTACTGTAACTGCAGAATGATATACAGAACAGAACAATTCATCTCTTTCTTACATTCGCAGATAAATATACTCGTCAGAAATCAAGAAAATGGACGAAGCTGGCAGCTTATCACAAAGATAGTAGTGCTTTAATATATATGGGCATGGATGTGAATTCTTACCTGAATGTAATGTATCGTCTGCTATTTTGTATTGTATTTCTTTCTTAACATTTGAGAATTCAATTTTTATGAAGTTATGTATATTTCAGAGACTAAATTGAAGTTCCCACCATATATTTTATGCCCATATTTGCATCTTCTGATGAGATTGATTTATATATAATTCTAAATCACATTAGCAAACTATCAAAAAAAAAAAAAAAAGAACTGGGCAGGCTTGAGGTGTTAATTAACATATTAAAGAAAGAATAGTCCTGGAAATACTATACTGAGCATAGATTAATTAATCCACATTTTTTTTCAAAGAGATAGGATACAAACAAATCAATATCCCTGACGAATAAATCCTTGCAAGTGTGGATGTTATTTTTTATCTGGGCTTTGCCCTGTCCTAAATTAATGAATTTTGTTACTGTTCAAAAAAGAATACAAAATAAAATAAAAATTAATGGTAGCTTGACATACTTATAGCATAGACTGAACCATATTCACCTAATCCTCAGAAAAAATGTGTCGAATTGTCAAGAACACCAGAGTGTTCTGCCTTTGGTGTCGTCTGCACTTGATGAGAGAACAAAAATGCCAGTTATGGCTCTCAGAAAACAAAAAAGAAAACACCCAAAAACATGCCAGCCCCCACGGTTTTGATTTGAGCTACAACATGGGCAGCCATTGGTTTCTTAACTGGTCAAAATTCATGTTTCACTTACCCGAGACTCTTTTCCTTGTTGAGTTAGAAATAGATGGCAACTTCCTCTTAGTTAGGAAGTCTATGGAGAACTTCTTTGGCTCATCAGCACAGGGAAGTGTTATATATTTTTATTTTAAAGAGGCGGGCTTCTTAAATTAAGTGTGATTTTATTTTTGATTTTCTTTGAAATTTACTCTTGAGACCTACATGGAAAAGAAAAAAATATAAAGGCATTACTTTATGAAATAAAAAACAGAGCCACCAATTTACTATAATATAAATCCTACCACCAATAATAAAAACATAAATCGCGAGCAAAATTTTTCTAAAAAAAAATTGAAGCAGAGCTATTAATTAATTTATCTTTCATCAAACAAAACAAGATAACTTAAATTTAAAATATATTTTTGTTTTGTTTTGAGATGTTTGTTAATAATTTGATGGGGTTTTTTTATATAATTCTACCATTTTTGCTTCTTTTTTTTCTTAGATCTGCTAGTTCTACCAATTTTTTTTGAATTCTTGTTATAGTGATTTTTTTTCTAATTAATTAGATATATTTTATTGGTTTGTTTTGATTATACTTGGATTTCTTAAATGCTTTGTTTTTAGCAAAGCCACCAAAATTATCAATTTTTTCTTATGATATATGTTTTGATTTTAGGTTGAACCATGAACAAAATAAGAAGAATTGATTTTTTTTAAAAAAAAATATATTGATAACTCAGTACAGCCTGCTGAACGAGCTTTTTCAGCAATGAAGATTGTTAAAACAAGACTTCGCAATCGGATGAAGGATGATTTTCTTGCAAATTATTTGATTGTCTATATAGAAAAAGAAATTGATGAAAGATTCACAATTGATATGATAATCGATGATTTTTATTCTATGAAAGAACGACGAGCACAATTAAAATAAATATGTAAGAATCATTTTTTATTAGTTTTTTGCTTTATTTCAAAGTTTATCAAACATAAATAATGTTTCGTTTTAGCTAATATTTCTTATATACTTTGTATGTTTATATTTGATAGGTATAAAGACCAACAATATTAAAGTGATGGATACATTATGAAGATGAAATTAACTTCATTGCTTTGACTCAATTTGGTATTGCTCCAAACCTTTTACCTTATATAAATGTCATTATATGTTTGTAGTAAGTTATTTGAATAAAACTAAATTATGTAAGTTTTATTTTACAACTCATGTATAATAAATTAAAACAAATATTATATCTTATTATATTAATTTTGGCCTCCCCTAACGAATAATTCTAGCTCCGCCCCTGAGCACAGCATTATATGTTTGTAAGAGAGTACAATAATCCTTCCATCATCAAGCCTCTGATGATAGCAAAGCTCAACAAAACATGATTTCTTAGCTTAGATTTGACGTGTTCATACTTGGCATTAATCGCTGCAAGATTGTCGTTTCCAATGTCTTTAAAAATGTCCCTGAAAACAATCTCGATAAACTGCTAGGACCATCTGGAGCAGCTGCTGCACCAGACATCCATTACTCTAGCAAACATCATTTCACTTTTGATGGGTCGTTGGTGATTGTATTAATTTGGCTACAACATTGTATTAATTTGTCAAATCTCGATCCAGGGGTTTGTTACCATTGCAAGTGGGTATGGTATTTTGAGACTTGATCTCCATTGCAAGCATCTTCTGAGATATTTTACATAGATAATCAGACTGAAATCAGATATCAATAACAAACCATTAGATCTCCGAGCAATCCATGTTACAAGAGAAGGGGGGAAAGGGATATATGCTCTTTCTAATATGCTAGGCTTTCTATATTTGCATCTTCTATGAGGAAATACTTTTGTGTCCTATCTTTTCATTTAATTATTTATGTATTGATTCGTTATTTGCATTTTGCGCACTTCCCTTGTACTTGAAAGGACCTTGGTCACGATAAATAAAACACCTGTCAAGAAAATTAACGAAAAGATGTGAACTTGTACAGAATGACCAGTGATGAAGTGTGGACACACTACACACACGTGTGTACATGCATAAATCCACACACTTATGCATGTGTATATTCATGTCTAGAGAATATTGAAATTATTGAGCCTAGCATTAGCCGAATACCTAATCTGTGGCGGCAATATAAATCTTTTCCTCAAACCCTCTTGTAATTCCTCTTGAACAGAAAACGGAAGATGCCTCCTTAATGTCTCTATTCTGCACATGTAAAACATTACATTTAATTTTTAATGACAAGGCAGGTATAGAGAAGTTAGCAGCAGTGAGAAAGAACCGTGAACTCATACACCACACCAATATCAGAAATGTATACAATGGAAAAATAATTTTAAGCACCTGAAATTAAACAAGCATGCATATACAAATTGTAGCAAATTTATCAACATTTTTCAACCACCATCAACCACTATTCAACCATTATATTTATTGTAGTAGTTATTTGATAATTATTGATTGCTGTCAAGGCTCTCATTTCTCCTATAAATGGAGACAAAGAGAGAGCAAGAGTGCAAGAGTAGAGAGCAAGTGTAGAGAAAGTGTGTGGTGAGTGCAAGTGCAACTGTAAGAGTGAAAAAGAGCAGATTTGAGAGAAACACCGAGTATAAGAGTGAAACACTGGGTTTTCTGGGATTGTACTGGGTTGAGTTGAGTGTTTGTATCATTCCTCCAATAATATACAATCTGCTGCCTCTGTAGATGTACCTGGTTATGGGGAACCACATAAATCTGCTTGTTTGTGTGTTTGTTTGTGTTTGCTTTTGGTCCAGTATGCACAACAAATTGGTATCAGAGCAATAGGGAAGCTAGAACACTGAAAAAACATGTTTTTTCAGCTCTCGGTTCGAAGTTGTAGAATTTTCAAAGTTCTCAGATCTTGATTTTGACAACTTGCAGAGATTCCTCTCATCGATACGAATCCGGTGATATAAAGATCATCGAACTCGAAGTTGAAACGAGCCCTGTAGAGCTCACTAAAGTTTCGCCTGAAATCTACCGGAAAAACCAGACAGTGTCGGAATTCTAGCATGAGAAGACTATGCCACGTCACCAGACACGTTGGCGCTGAGTCATCATCCACGTCATCAACAAGGGGTCCACATCGCCATGTCATCAGCCACGTCATCTAATAGTGACAGAATATTCTCTTGACAGAATAAGGATATTCTATCAACAGTAAGAGAATATTCCCTTGACTGTGACAAAATATTCTTTATCAGAGACAGAATATTCCTTTTCTGAGTCAACTCGGTCAGATTGGTTTTTTGGCCAACTCAGTGATTTTTTAGCTCGTTTTTGGCTGAGTCAAGCTTGTTCCTAGCATTTTCAACCATTCCAGACGCAACCGTGGTGTCCGTTTTGTGAAACAGTACACCAAAGTTACTGTTTTGGCTCTTTTGAGCAAAAATGTGCATGTTTTAACAATTTCGGGAGTCTATTTGTAATCCAAAGACATCTTAATGGCTGATATTTCAGAAGAAAGATCAGCGGGGAATGCTAGTATACCTCCACAATACATCCCAGTATCGAGTACCAAATTTGAGGTGGAGAAGTTTGATGGGAAAGGTAATTTTGGCATGTGAAAATGTGAAGTTATGGATATGCTTGTCCAAATGAATTTGGATTTCACTCTAGAAGATAAACCGGAGGATTTGGATGAGAAAAGCTGGGAGAGGATAAATCGGTTGGCTTGCAGTTCCATCCGACTTTGTCTTGTAAAGGATCAGAAGTATGCCTTTTCAAAACAAAACTCTGCAAAGGAATTATGGCAAGCACTGGAGGACAAGTTTATGAAGAAGAGTATAGAGAATTGTCTCTACTTGAAGAAAAGGATCTTCCGTTTTCAACACAACAAAGGTACTTCCATGAATGAGCATCTGTGGAAATCGATGATGAAGATAAAGCTCTGTTATTATTGAGTTCACTGCCTGACATATATGAACATCTCGTCACCTCTTTGATGTGTCTAATGCTTTGGTGAACAATGAGTACCGAAAGAAGGACCAAATTGTTCACAGGGAGTCAACGTCAAAAGCATTGACAGTTAGAGGCAGAACAAACCCCAGAAGATTTCGAGGGCGAGGGAGATCTTGCTCAAAATCCATAGGAGAATCATCAAACAGACGAAATCTTGCAAAAGATGAGTGTGCCTTTTGTCACAAAAAAGGGCACTAGAAGAAAGATTGTCCAATCAAGGGCAACAAGGAAAAAAATGAACTAACTGTGAACGTTGCACGAGATGAAGATGAACTAGACTCTGCATTCAAGGTCTCATCACTAGAAAACCACTGTGGTGAATGGATTCTTGATTCTGCATGTTCCTATCACATGTGCCCTAACAAGCACTTATTCTCAAGACTCGAGGAGTTCGATGGAGGAGTTGTGTTGATGGGTAATGATGATATTCGTGAGATCAAAGGGATTGGGACTATCCATCTGAAGATGCATAATGGGGTAGTCAAGACACTAACAGAGGTACGGTATGTACCTAACTTGAAGAAAAATTTCTTCTCACTTGGAGTCCTAGAATCTAGTGGTTATAAGATTATCATGCATGGTGGAGTCCTGAGAGCAATCCGTGGTGCATTAGTTGTCTTAAGAGGCACGAGGATAGGAAACCTATATTTCCTAGATGGATCTACAGTTACTGGTACAGCAGTTGTCTTCAAAAGCATAGAAGATGATGAAGCAGATAATTCCAGACTTTGGCACATGCACTTAGGGCATGCTGGTGAAAAGGCTTTGCAAGGATTTTTCAAGCAAGGTCTATTAAAAGGCGCCAAGACTAGGAAGCATAGGTTCTGTGAGCATTGTGTTTTTGGAAAACAGACAAGGGTCAAGTTTGGCACTACAGTACACAACACAAAAGGGATCCTTGATTATGTTCACACAGACGTATGAGGACCTTTAAAAATGAATCTATTAGAGGTAATCGTTGGTTTGTTACTTTTATTGATGATTTCTCAAGACGAGTATGGGTGTATATTATGAAACACAAGGATGAGGTCCTTGATATCTTTCTAAAATGGAAGAAAATGGTGGAGACTCAAACTGGAAGGAGAGTTAAGACTCTTCGGTCAGATAATGGTGGTGAGTACACTTCAGATCCTTTCTTTGAAGTTTGTCAGGATGAAGGGATCAAGCGACATTTTACTGTTCGCAAAACACCACAACAGAATGGAGTAGCGGAACGCATGAACCGCACATTGGTGGAGAAAGTCCGATGTATGCTATCACATTCGGGACTAAGCAAAGTGTTCTGGGGCGAGGCATTAAGTTATGCTCGTCATATTGTTAACCGGTTACCTTCAGCAGCATTAAATGGAAGAACCCCCTTAGAGGTATGGTCAGGCTCTCCTGCAAATGATTATGACTCTATGCGTATATTTGGTTGCTCAGCATATTATCATGTTACTGAGTCCAAGTTAGATCCTAGAGCCAAGAAAGCTATATTTTTGGGCTTTAGTGGAGGAGTAAAAGGCTACAGACTCTGGTGTTCTGAATCAAAGAAAGTGATCTTGAGTAGAGATGTCACTTTTGATGAGTCTGGCATGTTACAGCAAGAGAAATCACAGGAGAAGGAAAAACAGTCTGGTGATGTACAACAGGTGGAGTTGGAGACTTCAGTCATCCCTATAAAGACTGTTCAGACAATCTCTACTGAAGGAGATTCAGATGAAAGTTCAGATGAAGAGGATGCAACAACTCCAGCAACCACACAACAAGAATCCATTGCAACGAGTAAACCAAAAAGGGTTATCAAGAAACCTGCTCGGTATTGTAACATGGTGGCTTATGCACTTCCGGTGATTGATGATGGAATCCCCTACACCTACAAAGAAGCAGTACAGAGTGTAGAAAGTGCAAAATGGAAAGAGGCAATGGATGAAGAGATGAAATCTCTCCACAAGAATCAGACTTGGGATTTGGTACAACTCCCTAAAGGAAAGAAGACAATTGGTTGCAAGTGGGTATATGCCAAGAAGGAAGGTAATCCTGGAAAAGACAACATCCGATTCAAAGCGAGATTGGTAGCAAAAGGCTATGCTCAGAAGGAGGGGATAGATTATAATGAGGTATTCTCTCCAGTTGTTAAGCATTCATCAATCCGTATTCTGTTAGCCTTGGTTGCACAGTTTGACTTGGAGTTAGCCCAACTTGATGTGAAAACTGCCTTCCTACATGGAGATTTGGAAGAGGAAATTTACATGTCTCAGCCAGATGGTTTCAAAGTCACTGGAAAAGAGAATTGGGCTTGTAAACTGAAGAAGTCATTGTACGGATTGAAACAATCTCCTCGCCAGTGGTATAAGCGATTTGATAAGTTCATGGCAGAACATGGATACACACGGAGTCAGTTTGATCACTGTGTATATTTTCGCAAACTTCTTGATGGTTCTTTCATCTATTTGCTCTTATATGTGGATGATATGTTGATCGCATCAAAGAGCAAGGTGGAGATTGATAGACTGAAAGCTCAACTGAGAACTGAGTTTGAAATGAAGGACCTTGGAGAAGCTAAGAAGATTCTTGGCATGGAGATTCAGAGAGATAGAAGAAAAGGCACAGTCTGTTTGACACAGACCCAATACTTGAAGAAAATTCTACAGAGATTTGGGGTAGATGGTAAGACCAAGCCTGTAAGCACACCTTTAGCTCCTCATTTTAAGCTAAGTGCTTCAATGTCTCCACGCACAGAGGAAGAGCGCAAACATTTGGCTCAAATTCTGTATGCAATGGTTTGTACGAGACCAAATATTTCACATGCTGTCAGTATGGTGAGCAGGTATATGCATGATCCGGGAAAGGGTCATTGGCAGGCAATTAAGTGGATTTTGCGATACATTCATGGCACAACTGATATTGGTTTGAAGTTTGAGAGGGATGATATACTCTGACAAAATTTAGATGGTTATGTGGATTCGGATTATGCTGATGACTTAGACAAGCGTCGTTCCACAACAGGCTATGTGTTTACACTTGTTAAAGGGCCTGTAAGTTGGAGGTCAACATTACAATCAATAGTAGCTTTGTCAATAATTGAGGCAAAGTACATGGCAGTAACAGAAGCTTTCAAGGAAGCTATTTGGTTACATGGGTTGACTGAAGATTTGAGAATTGTTCAAGAGTACATAGATGTCCATTGTGATAGTCAAAGTGCTATTTGTCTTGCAAAGAATCAGGTTCATCATTCTCGCACCAAGCACATCGATGTTCGATTTCATTTTGTTCGAGAAATTGTGGATGAAGGGGATATTCTGCTACAGAAGATTGGTACCGCAGATAATCCAGCTGACATGCTCATAAAATGTGTCTCAAGGATCAAGTTCCAACATTGTTTGGACTTGATCAACATCTCTCGATGTTGAGCACCTTCAGGATGTAGCGCCATATGGCGCGTTAGAGGCAGCATTGATTGATCACGAGGATTGGATGGAAAAATCTTGCCAAGGTGGAGATTTGTAGCAAATTTGTCAACATTTTTCTACCACCATCAACCACTATCAACCACTATCACTATTCAACCATTATATTTATTGTAGTAGTTATTTGATAATTATTTGTTGCTGCCAAGGATCTCATTTCTCCTATAAATGGAGACAAAAAGAGAGCAAGAGTGCAAGAGTAGAGAGCAAGTGTAGAGAAAGTGTGTGGTGAGTGCAAGTGCAACTGTGAGAGTGAAAAAGAGCAGATTTGAGAGAAACACGGAGTGTAAGAGTGAAACACTGGGTTTTGTGGGATTGTACTGGTTTAAGTGGAGTGTTTGTATCATTCCTCCAATAATATACAATCTGTTGCCTCCGTGGACGTACCCGGTTTTGGGGAACCACGTAAATTTGTTTGTTTGTGTGTTTGTTTATGTTTGCTTTCGGTACAGTATGCACAACACAAATATATGATTTTATTAAATATATGAATGGGTATAATCTCTATGTATTATATTCTTTCAAAAAAACAAGACAATCCTCTAATTCTTCCATTGGATTTGATGTATGGTAACTTGATTTATTTGAGTAATCAAGCCAAGATTTGTGCTTTGCAACAACACGAATTTGGATGTATATTGCGAAGCAAGATTTGATGATTTGATGCTTTGAAGAGTACATTTGATTCATCTTCAAAGTGTTGTTGAAGAAATCTTATGAGACGTTTAGGCTTGATCCAACAGAGCTTCGTTCTTTGTAGATTTCAAGTGTAGATGAAGGAGTCTTGAGAACTTTTGAGAGAGCTTCCTTACTTGAAGAGAGAGAGAGAGAGAGAGAGCTTCCTTACTTGAAGAGCTTGTCTTGAAAGAAATTTGTGTCTCCCTGAATCCTTCTGGTGATTTGATGCTTTGAAGAGTACCTTTGATTTGTCTTCAAAGTGTTGTTGAAGAACTCTTATGAGGCGTTTTGGCTCAATCCAACAGAGCTTCGTTTGTTGTAGACTTCAAGCATAGATGAAGGAGGCTTGAGAACTTTTGAGAGAGCTTCATTGCTTAAAGAGAAAGAGAGAGCTTCCTTGCTTAACGAGCTTGTCTTGAAGGAAATTTGTATCTCCCGGAATCCTTATTTCTCTATGTTGAGGCCCTCTATTTATAAAGATTTGTACGGGCTCTCAGGTCCTTTTCCAATGCCACATGGCATAATTTTATTGGTTGACATTTATTAACGGGATCTTGCATTTATGATAAGATATCTTGATGGGATCTTGCATTTATAACAAGATATCTTGAATATCTCATCCCAAGTGTTAGCTTTTTATTAGCCAAAAAATATATGAAGGCTTATTTATTTTTCATGTCATATATTTCAATTTTATTTTATTTTTTCTTTTAAAAAATAAAATAACACATGATGAAATTTAATTGGTAGAAAATTTGTGTTTCTACATAATCATTGGCAAAAAGTAAAAACAAATAATTAATCAGCCAAGTGTCGGTCAAGTAATATATGACATCAAAATACAGGCATCTAACTTTACTTCCTTTCCCCGTATTATTCTAGAGGTACCCTTCTGTCTAAAATTCTAGTTACGAGCTTCATGGTTAATTTTCTTGAACGGGAAGAACCTTCCATTTATGGCTATGGCTATGGCTATGCTCCAAGATATACAAGTGAAAACATTATAATAGCATATACTCTGAGTAAGAAAACTTTTATACATCATGCACTGTACTTAATTTATGAAAATACAATGAGTTAACCTTATCTCACGCTGCAACAAAAAATTACTTCCCAGCACTTTCTTCTTGTGAGAAACACGTGAAAAATGAAAAAGACAAAAACAGAGGTATGATACTTGAGGTTGCCTCATGGCAGTCTTTTGCCTTCTCTTTTTCTTTCATTTAAATACAAGATTTACTATTTTGCAGCACTTGCACATATCAGGAAACAGATACTCGCAATTTTTCTCACAAAAACACTAGGTTGCTCCAATATTTTCTTACATTATTTTTTTTTTCTTGAACAAGTGATTTTTTCCTTTTTCTTTTTTTTTATTTTTTTGTATTTATAATTTTTTTTAAAATTATTTTTGTCGATTTCATTTTTAATATTGAGATGATTGAGAATTTAACTTTGTATCTTTTTTTCTTTTTATTTTGTCTTTCTATGTGATTTGTAAGTTTATCGAGGTAACTCGAGTTGCCTCAATTTATGGATTTGATAAGGTTTTTTTTAATTGAACTTGGTTTTTTATAGTATATTTTTTTTCTCATATTGTTAAAAAAACAGTTTTATAGAAAAATCATGTTATTAAACTTTATGAAATAACAAAAATAAAAGGATGTGGGGGAAACCATTGTTCACCTAACACCCATTACACTGTGGATTACAATAATAATCCACCATGTTTTGCCTTTTCTTTTCTTTTTGAATTTTTGCTATGATTTTTTTTTCAAATCTATTTTTGTCAATTTTATCTTTTAAAATTGAGATTCGTAATTTGCTTCTTTTAATTTTCCTTTAAATGAGGTTAGTGTAGTTTATGGGTTTGTCAAAGTAACCTAGGTTGCCTCGGTTTACGAGTTTTGTGGGTTGTATTTTATAGTCAATTTTTTTCTTATATAGTCCATTGTTCACCTACACACATTGCACAGTGAATGACAATAGTAATCTATAGTATTTTGCTTTCTTTCCTTTTTCTTTTTCTTTTTGAATTTTTATTATGATTTTTTTCTCAAATTTGTTTTTTGTCGATTTTATCTATTAATATTGAGATGGTTGAGAATTTAGCTTTATAATTTGTTTCTTTTTTTTTTACATTTCTATAAGGTTAAAATGATTTGTGGGTTTACTATGGTAACCTAAGCTGCCCTGGTTTACGAGTTTGGTGAGGGTGTCTTTTTTTTTATTTAAACTTCACTTTTTTATTGTCTATTTTTTTTTTCATATAGTTAAAAATATAATTTCAACTATTTCAACCCAAGAAAACCTCATGAATACCTTTATAATACCCACAAATTATCCATCAACTCCAAATACCTAAAAAATGGTCCAAAACCCAAAATCAAATCGGTTTAGTTTTAGCTCTCAAATATCATGTATGGTTTTTCATGCAACATCGACACTCTAAACAACTACCATGAAGCCCCTCTTATCTCATGGAACTTGTGAACACCAATAAAACTTATTTTGGTGGCTGAAAATGAAATGATCGACGACTTTCTTTCAACGCTGGAATCCAACAATTCCTCTCTCACAAACTCCAAATACCCAAAAAAAATGGTCAAAAAATCCAAAATCAAATCGGCTTAATTTTGGCTCTCTCAGCTCATATCTAGTTTTTTATGCAACATCGAGGCTCTAAACAACTATCATGAAACCTCTTTCATCTCATGGAATCCGTGAACACCAATAAAACCTATTTTGATGGTCCAAAATAGAGTGAATGATGACTTTCTTTCTCATCGCTAGAATCCAGCAACCCCTCTCTCTAACCAGGGATTAAAAAAATTCAACTTCTGTACCAAAATTAATTTTTTAAAATATAAGAAGATCTAAATTGTGTATATTGCGTTATTTTTAAAGATCAAGGATCTAAGTGTATTTTTCATGTAATCTCTGGCACGCCATCCATGTTTAGTGTCTTTTTCATTTTGATCTTCCTTCTTTCAATTTCTCTATTGACTAAGAATTAAGATGTAATTGACTTTCAATTAGGAATAAATCACACAAAATAAAACTTTAAGGACCAAAATGAATTATTAAAAAATACACAATATGTCCATACTATTTTTTGAGTGTATGAACAATGTCAACTCAACAATGACCTTTAAAACCATCCACGATTGCTCATGTTTTAAAGATTTAGCTTTTCTATCTAGCATTTCATTTTATTTTAATGTTAATTTTAAGTTTTATATTAATTGTTTTCTGTTTAGCTCGTGATTGATTATGAAAAACTAATTGAACTCCTTTTTTTTTGTTTTTTTTTTGGTTATTTGAAACTAAATAATCAACTTTCAAAAACACTCAGATTTGTGAGTTTTTCTTTTAGTTTATTGCTGTTTTCTTTTTCTAGGATTTGTGTGTTGAATAAACCTCGTTCCTTCATGAAGTTAGTTTAGGTGCTACGTGGCACATTGAAAGCAAATAGCCAGCAATTAAACTTATAATGGGCTAAAACTAGACTTGAGAGAAGGCCACCGTATAAGACCAATTATGGGCTTCTTTTATTAGATCAAAAAAATCTATGGGCCTCACTGTAGCCATTCAAAAATAAATAAATAAAATACACACGATCCAAAGTAGATTCAACGAAATCAGGTCTGTGCCCAACTTGTTAAGACCTTGCAGTAATCAGTTCCATTTAATTAGCAAGATGACTAGAAGAGCTAATATCAAGTGTCATCATGGCTTTAAGCTTCAGGCTCTTTAATGCTTGCTGGGCATGAGAAGATACAAAGAAAAAAGTCTTTCATGATCACTTTTAGAGGCCTATTGATGCAATTACACTTGTGAAAACTAAATTTACAGAGTATGAGAATTTATTACAGGTAGGTAGACTATGTGGATGATTTAGTAAAAAAAATTTATGAATGATTAGAATAAGTTAAGGTACAAAAGAAAAGTTGGATATGCTACACTTAGACTAGTAACTAAAAAAAGGCTATAAAAGAAGATATAACTATTGGATTGATCTTAAATTTTTACTGAAGATTCTTGAGACTCATCTCAATTGAAAATATATATTATTAATCATATGATGTTCGGATCCCTTGAAATTAGGATTATAAGATATTGTTTGAGTTAATTTTGTTATTTTTTATTGTTTTTTTTTAATTTATTGTTTTATTTCAGATTTTACATAGTTTTTGTTTATGCTTTTGAATTCTGATTTTGTTTTCCAATAAGGATAGGTTTTCTAGTATATTTAAATGTTTTAGAAACCTCTTTGAGAGGCAAACATCATTAGACTTTTTTTTAAAATAATAAATTGCGAATTTAGAATTTAAGTTAAATCAATTTTCTTTGTGTTTGTTTGCTGTCTTTCTAGTTTATTTATGCCTGCATCACCTACTATTGCCCCCATCAGAGTAGTAGAATAAGGGAGAAAATGGGTTTAAGAAGGATAAGATAAATTGTTGTGTGTTGTGAATCTTTAACAGTAGTTGTTTGTTATTTTTATTGTATATATAACTCCAATGAATTTTCTATAATAGATTTGAATATAATAAACACACAAGAATAATACGAAGATAACAAAGTATATTGGATCATAACGCTTCAATACAGAGGACCCATCTGAATTCTATTTAAAAGCACCTCATGGAGGCCTCCTGCATGGGGTAATTTGCCAGCAGTTATGCACACATCATCGATGCAATGTTTACAATGACAAACTTGCATTTGTATTCATTGTGGTTTTAGGTTCACAGATTCTGATCAAATAGATATGTAAATGCTTTACTTCAATAGATAGATTAAGTTATCTCTCTTGATATCAGTATATCACATCTTCAATAGATAGATTAGGGCATTTTCCAGGCAATCAATTTGAAGATGAAAACTCGAATGCACAACTGTAACTGACACTGATTTTTCAAGAGACCTGCAGGCTGCAATTGATTTAAAATTTATTCTTTCAAGGGCTCACAAGATTCTGCATGCAAATGGAATGGACTAGTTCCGAGTTGTTGAAGTTGTTTTCTTGACCTTGATTGTGAATTGTGATCCACCAGCTTCATCCTTCTCTCTATCCAAGGCAATTTCTATTGAACGAACAAATGAAAACCAATCCCCAGAAAGGGCTGGTTTCGAACCCCCTCCTGGTGGGACCCTACAACGAAATGTCCACGCTTGGCCATCCTCGTCTTTAAACTTCAAGTATGCTTCGTGGTCTCTCGGGAATTCTCTTATACAGTTTTCTGATAGCAGTAGCCTTCTCTCAACATCAGAATTTTGAGTTTCTTCCTGAAGTTTTTTTCCATCGCTTATCTCGAAGAAGTAGAAGAGCAATTGATGAGGCAACTTGCCCCTTGCAAGAGGATTTATACAGTGCCGCAGTCTACAAAACTGTGAAAAGGAAGCAAGCGTTAAGGTCCTTGTTCCAATAAGTGAATGGTGGGTCCACAGACAGAAAGAAAAGCCAGAATCATGTCATCATATGTTCATCTTTCTGACTCACTGTGATTTGTGATCGAAATAAAAAAAGAAAAGAAAAGAAATAATCAGCATTCGTTTGATCACCTGTGACTCACTGTTCTTGTTATTTATGTATGTATTTACTTTTCTGAAAGAATAAATGTTGTAGGGAGCACTTTATGTTCGCTTCTTTTGAGAAACACATGAGAAGATGAAAAAAAAAAACAGAGGTATATGATACTTGAGGTTGCCGCATGGCAGTCCTGCTGATTTTAATTAACCTTTTGCCCTTCTCCTTTTCTTCCATATAAATACAAGATTTACTATTTTGCTGCACTTGCACATATTAGGAAACAGATACTTACATTTTGTTGACTATTCTTTGAACACAGGGTGCTTCTAAAACCAAGGAAGCAAAAAACTAGCCAGCTTGTTCATAACTTGCCGCACCAGCAGATGGTAAACCAAGCCATAGCGAAACTCATGGTGCTTCAATTTTATAGTATATTTTTTTATTTTTTTTAATTATTTTTTTATTTTTAATATTAAGATGATTAAGAATTTAATTTTATATTTTATCTTTATATGTGGTTTGTGATTTTGTTGAGATAATTCAGGCGCCCCAGTTTATGGATTTGGTGAGAATTTTTTAATTAAACTTGATTTTTTTATAGTATATTTTTTTCTCATAATGTTAAAAAAACAGTTTTAGAGAAAAACCATGTTATTAAATTTTATAAAATAACATAAATTAAAGGATGTGGAGGAAACCATTGTTCACCCAACACCATTATATTATGGATTACAATAGTAATCCTCCATGTTTTGATTTCTTTTTTTTTTCTTTTTGAATTTTTATTATGAATTTTTTTAAAAATCTATTTTTGTCAATATTATCTTTTAAAATTGAGATTGTTGAGAAATGAGCTTCGTATTCTTTTGATTTTCCTTTATGTGAGATTAGTGTAGTTTATGGGTTTGCTAAAGTAACCTTAGGTGCCCTAGTTTACGAGTTTGGTGGGTTGTATTTTTAAAATAATTAAAGTTGACTTTTTTAAAAGTCTATTTTTTCTCACATAATTAAAAAAAATTTTTAGAGAAAAGTCATGTTATTAAACTTTATAAAGTAACAAAAATTAAAAGGTGTGAGAAAATCATTGTTCACCCACACACATTGCAGTGTGAATGACAATAGTAATCCACAGTATTTTGCTTTCTTTCATTTTTCTTTTTTTTTTAATTTTTGTTATGATTTTTTTCTCAAATTTATTTTTGTCGATTTTATCTTTTAATATTGAGATGGTTAAGAATTTGACTTTATAATTTGTTTCTTTTTATTTTACATTTCTATAAGGTTAACATAGTTTGTGGATTTGCTAGGTAACCTAAGTTGCCCTGGTTTACGAGTTTGGTGGGGGTGTCTTTTTTTTAATTAAACTTGACTTTTTTATCATCTATTTTTTTTATTATATAGTTAAAAAAAAAATTTATAAAAGTTATGTTATTAAACTTTATAAATTCCATGGATATATTTGGCAAGTTGACTTGGTTTGGGGATCTAGCAAGATTAACTTTTTTCAATTAGTTTTTTTGTCATCATTGGATACTAGGTTAATTGTGAATTTCATTTCATAATTGGTTTTGTTTCACATTTTATGAGTTTATCATGATATAAAACAAATCTTGATATTAAGTTGGTATTTGATTTTGTAATTATCTATTTTTATTATCATATAATTAAATAAAAAATAGTTTAAAAAAACAAATTATAATTCCAGTAGTCTATGACCGAATTTACAGGTTTAACATATTAGCTCAGCTTACTCAATTCACAGGTTAATTTGACGAGTTTACCCACCATTAGAATATGTTTTTATTTTTGTTTTTTATTTTTTAATTGTTTTTAATATTTTTATTTTATCATTTAATATTAAATTGGTTGGTAAATGAACTGCATTATTGCTTTATGTTTGCTTTCGAGGGATAAATGTCTGAAATAATTGTCTATTTTTAGGTTGATGCTTGATTTTGTGAGCATTGTTTTGATGAGCTGATATCAAAATAATTTAAAAAAATAAAAAATATTATTTTGATACATTTCCGAGTAAAAATCACTTTGAAAAACTACAATTACTATCTTCCAAACATATCCTTAGCCCCGCAGTTGAACTGGTTTTTTATAAAAAAAAAATTAATTAATTATTTTAATATTTTTAGACCATTTTGATATATTGATGTTAAAAATAATTTTAAAAAATAAAAAAAATATTATTATAATATATTTTAAAGTAAAAGGTATTTTAAAAAACAATTCTGCTAAACTTACAAACAGGTTCTTATTGTCTATAGACCATTTCAATGTTCGAACTTTACGTAGGCCATGTGAAAACATGGCTGCGACATGTAATTGTTTTTATAACGAGATACTTATATCCATGAGTGAATAAAATACCCAATTAAGTTTAAAAAATCAACATTAAATTAATTGAAAAAACCAACCAATATAAAATTGAAAAAAACCAATTAAAAAGTTTTAAAAGATCTTAAATCGGTTTTAGATTTAAGAGATTAAAAAAAATTAAACCGGAATGAAACCAAACAATTGTTTTCTTAAATAAAAAGCTAAAAAAACCTAAAAAAAAAACCATGCCCATTGCATCAGAGTCTATCTAAAAAGATTAACTAAAAAACCCAAGGATGAAATTGGGTTTTTTAATAAAAAAAAAATGAATTGAATTAAACCGTAACATTTAATTTGAACGGACCAATCATTCTCATCCACGACTTTAAAGTTGACAATCGAACTCCAAAGTCTAGCTAGGGAAACCTCCGCTGGACGGCAACCCAAACTGAGTTACTTGATCATGAGATGCTGTCCTTAATCTAAACACTATCCAGAAGCAAAGATATTGGCCGGAAACTCTATACCAGTTAGAAACGGGGATTTTCTAACTCAAAGCTTAAGAAAACTCGTTACATTAAATAAATACATGCCAAAAGAGATGAGAATGATGGAAAATATTATAAAAATGCTTAGAGATATATATAGCATGCTTTACAAGTAATTAATAAGTTAAAAAATTTAAAATTGAGATGTTAATTCATCAATATAAATTGTTCAAAATGTTTGGTGAATTCATAACTAAAATGTTTATTAAAATGACAAATAGTTTATTAGTTTGGATGTTTTTAGTAATGCTGAAATTATAGAAAATTGATCATTAAGTTGATTTTTTTGTATGCGTAGAAATCAGATCATTATAAATTTAATAAACTATTTAAAGTGTTCTAATGGAAACAAAATGGGTGTTGCGAATTTGAGTCTGTATTTTTCTCTACTTTCTTTTTGGTTTTTTTCGTTTGTCCCTTCCTGAAAATTTGTGCTCAGTTTTTTCCTTCTACCTGCTGCTTAGTTTAGGGTATTAAATTTCTTTGTTTCTTCAGAAGATGCCTTACTCTTTGTTGATTGCCTTTCTGTTTCCAAGATATATAAGTGAATTAGTTGCAAAACAGGGGAGTCTCTGTGAAAACATTACAATAGCATTTACTCTTGAGTAAGAAAACTTTTATACATGCACTGTAATTGACCGAGAAAAGAAGAGAAATCCCTTTAATTTATGAAAATACAATGAGTTAACTTTGTTGATTCCCTAGCACCGACTACATCGCAGGCCATGCCTGATAATCCATTAATCATTTGATCTAGAAGGAAATGCAAATTACTATACTGAGAACTGCTAAGATCAACCACAACAGGAAACAGATGAACATGCAAGAAGAATGCAGAGCTCAAAATTAACTCCTCTAGTTCGCAAATTTATGTCTCTTAGATCCTTTGCAGCAGTTGCACTAGCAAATTCATATCCTTTCACCTTGATTTTTTTCCTGCTCCTGGATTCCTATGAAGTTGCCAGAGACTTCGCTTTCTCAGCTATCCAAGGACCAGTCACGGGGTCTTCCTGTCAAAGCATACTAATTGTACATAGGCAACCAGCTCTATTACTGACAGACACAATCTTCTGTGCACAAAATCTATATTTTATGCGAGGAGTAGCTTCTTCTTCTTCTTCACAAAGGATTACTCCAAAAATCTTGGCCGAATAGCTTGATTCTTTTCCGAGCTTGAATTCCCAATTCCAGATCCTCAGCTCCCTTCATGTCCATCACAGAGAAGGTGACTTCATCACCTTTTTTGAGAACCCTTTTTTTTGGCGAACTCAATCCAACCTGAAGACAGGACTGGTTTAAGGTGATGAACTCAGTTTTTCTTGTACAACATCGAAAACTCCACCTTTTGTCATGGATGTCAGTGTTAATACATTCAAGCCAAAACTAGAATACCAAGAGAGTTAATTAATTCATTAACTTTTCAGAATGTTCTCCCCTGCAGTCGGCAGAAAAAGCCTCTTTTACATGGAAGGTTATTCTGCTATACAAGGAGTGTACATAGAAGGTTAGACTCCTATACGAGTCTCCCTCATTCCCTATCTATGATAAGATAATCCTTATAGTCCTAAATTGCATACATTTTAAAGATTATATATGGTAACAGTCAGTGACACCAAATTCGTTAGAGTGTTCTCCTTCTGGGATTTGGAAAGCGTAGAGGCTTTCCATTGGAACTGCCATTCTATATATATTTAATGTCAGTTTTTGAGAGTTTCTTTGCGAATAGCTTTTTTGGCATGTTGACAGATCATATGAGAGATTCTAACTGTATATAAGATGGAAACTACTTCAGTTGCTGATAAAAGTACTTCAGCGAGCATCATTCTCTTCATTCTATTTATAATTAAACGGATAACAATGATTGATGGTGGGTCCGTTTCCCTTTAAATGTTTTTTTTTTTTTTTTTAATCTTGCATGGTATCTTTAAATTAATTTCTCCATCAATCAAAACTAAATTCCCTCATTGATGGACTAATTATCGAGAAATTTAATAAATTCTTCTAGAAATTAATCTTGATTCCAATTGAAATCAACACGCGTTAATTTAAGAAACTTGTAACGAGTTTCAAGTTACACATAAAAATATAAAAAAAAAACATTGACTAGCTAAAACTTGATTGGTCTAGTTATGCTTTTAGTAATTCAATTAATATTATAAATTTATTTTTAAATACAATAATATTATTTTAATAAAAATAATTGGTTTATATCGATGATATAATATGATGACCTTAAGGATTTATCCAATTACCCTGTAATTTTTTTTCTAGATTAAATTAATGGATTCACAAATATAATTTCAAACTCAAACATTCATGAAAAATACGTAGTATACTTCCTTACGTCTGAAGACAAAGCTATGATAATATTTAAATGTTATTTAGTCATTGCATTGCATTGCATTGATAATATAAATATTTTTTCCTTTCTTTTCTAGAAACAGACAACCTAAAGATCAATAAATCCGAGAAACGAACGACGAACCAACAAAATAACGTAAAAAGTGTGTGGGGGTGTAGTCGTATTGTCCACCCCTTTATAAATTTTGCTATAATTTATAGTGGACACATGTGAGGTCAACACTATACAACCATATTGTTCTTACCCTCATGTTTGATGTGTTAAGGATATAGAACCAAGTAATTGTTTCTTCTTTGAGACTAAGAGTCAGTGCATAGCAGAATGAGTCTTCTCTCCTTCTGGTCAATCGTCTTAGAGAGTCTATGTTCTTGCCTTGATCAAGACTCCTATCTTAGTTATTCAACACTTATGAAGAAATTTTTCAAAATCATTTCTTCGCATAACATCTTAGTTATTCAACCGATTTAGTGGGTTAATCTGGTTGAATTGGATTTATTTTTTAATTGATATTTTTTTTTATTATTCAACATTAAGTTAATTAATAATTAAGCTTCGTGATTTTTTTATTTGCTTTCTATTAAGTTATCTCAATCTCATGACCTAAATCACATATTTTTACGGGTTAACTTGAGTTATTTCGGGTCATTTTATTGTGTCTTTTTTTAGATTGAATTTTTTTTTCAATTTTTTTTTTCAATAATAAGTTGATTGGGATTTATGCTTAAATTTTGTTGCCTTTTGCTTTATATAGCATTATCCTAGTTTTATGACCTAAGTTGCGGGTTTGGCAGGGTAACCTAGGTTGACCCGAGTTATTTTTTCCGTTTGCTTGCTATAAGGTTATCTAGGTCTCATGACCTGGATCACGGATTTGGCAGGTTCTTGAGTTGACTTGAGTAATTTTTTAAGTGATTTTTTCATATATTTTTTCAATTCAATTTTTAAACACTGGTGATTGAAAATTGTGCTTTATAATCTGTTCAATATACTTTTATGAGATTATCATAATCTTATGACTCAGGTCATGAATTTGGCACGTTAACATATCATAGGATCATGATAACCTCATATAATACATATCAAAACAAATTATGAAGCTCGAATACCATTTAACTCAATGTTGGAAAAATTTTTGAAAAAAATTCAATTAAAAAAGACAAAATAAAAAATCTAGTCAACCATGATACAAGGTTGTCAATTTTGTTCTGTTCCATTCAAAATAACTGGTATATCTCGTTCCAATTTAAAAAATAAAACAAACCGGAACAAATTTCATCTTGCTCAGAATCTTAGCTCGTTCTATAAATTCTACCGAAATTCTGGCTAGAATATTCTGGTTCCATTCCGGCCAAATAATGTTTTTTTTTTCTAAAATCATATTATCTAGTTTTACGATATCAATCATATTTTTCAATTTGATTGGTGGATCAAACTGAAATCTTAGGAAGATTTTCCTAACATATTGTTATATCTCAGGTTAAAATTATAGGGCAATTGGAGTTTATAAAGGCCTTGCGAGACTGCTGGTGATATTTTCATAATTTTATTTTGAAATATCATTTTTTTGTGTCTTTTTTTTAGATTAATTTTTTTCAATTTAACCATTAAATAATACGTTTATTAAGAATTGAGCTTTATAATTTGTTTTGATTTGTTTTATTTAGGGTTATTATGGTCTCATGACTTGGATTACGGATTTAGAAAGTTAACCTGAGTTGACCTTGGTCGATCCAATATGTTGTCATATCAATATTTGTTTTAAAAATATGTCATCTTAAACTTTTTTGAGTCAAACTCTATTCTTACCAGTCGTTTAGGTTGTCTTTGGACCCATCTAGTCGATCGGGTCATATTGGTTAACCATCACTTTTTTACTTGTATTTGAAATTTAAATTGCATAATTTCAAGTTAGTTTATCTTTAAATTTTAATTGAAATTATGTTTATATATAATCCCGAAATAGCACAACGAAATGCTCTGAAACCAAAACATATCGTTTCAATTAAAAAATGAAACACTAATTGGAACGAAATTAACAACCTCACATGATATGTTTAAAATGAGCATCATCAAACCATTCAGAGCAACCATGTACATAACAAGGGCGTCCCCTTCTCCGTCCAGAGATTAGGCACTGAATCTTTCGTTACAGTTGAGTAGGCAAAGCTTGTCAAGCTTACAATGGCGCCAATTTTACTCTAGTCCTCGTCACTTGATCACTATTGATTTATTTTTCATCAACACTATTGATCACTTGTTTGAATGTATGCTGTTGTTGATGAATGAGAATTGAAGGTGGTAGAATTTGAGGATTTTTATTGTTCTTTCTCATTTTTTGAATGAAATTGTAATATCTTTAATAAAATGTAAAACAACACTGAGATTTATACATATTCTCTGTTATTATTACTTGCTTAAATGGAAGGAGTATGGAGATTTGAAATTACAATGATTGTTACAAACCAAACTTTTAAAACTGACAATTGTTCGTTCCTTCCATTAATTAAGCCCACGTGATTCAGATAGGATGCAATCAATCCAGTTTACACCCAATGGTTCTTAGGTGAAGGAAGCACAAGGTGGAGCTTTTCTCTTTCAATGGTAGTCTTCAGCGGGTGGAGGATGAACGTGAGGTGGAATCACCAGGTTCACTGGATTCTAGAATCAGAAAAGGGATTCTTCGTTATATCATAAGTTACAGTTCTGCTGCAACTGCGGAATGGATTGTTGAAGATGAGGTGCAGAGGATGCTGTTTGCTTTGGGTTTTGGGAATGCTGAGGACTAGACAGTTTTGACAGCAGACATTAGAAGCCAGGTGGATATATAGGAAGATTGCAGATCGGAATGCAGCCCAATAATTACAATCTGCAGTATAACTTGGTCAGGTTTAAAATCATTTATCAATGAAGATTTTATTCTGGAATAGTTGTGGGTTGGGTATGTCTGCTAAGAGGGCCTCTATTAGGAATACAATAACGCATAATGATATTGAAGTGTGTTTCTTGCTTGAAATAGTAAGAATTTGACATACCAAAAATGATGATGTCCATATCAGAGAGACATTGTATACCTAACTTATCCTACATTTATTGGAGTCACATCACACTCTCATCATGGTAACTTGAGAAATTAATAGGGAAAATACATATCTCTTTGCTATGGAAGAGTTATTAACCCATGATTTGTAGGCCTTTTTGTTTTTTTTTTTTTGGAGGAACCACCGATGCCCATTTAACATTGCATAGTTTTTTCCCTCCTTCCTCCTAAGTGTTGCTACCCAATTTTTAACCCGTATTTTTGATAAATTTACAGAAAAACCAAAAAATAGCAAAAAAACAATGAAAACCCCAAAAAATGCATTTTTGACATATTTGCATCGTTTTTAGCCTTTTCAACGTCATCTCAGAAAAATTTAAATTTTCAAAGGTATTTCGAACGCGTTCAACTTTTAACGCGTTAATTTTACAATCACTAATTTTTTTTTGAGTCGACGTTGATATTACTCGCTTTAAAAAAAATACAAAAAAATGAGAAAAATCAAAATTACAAAAAAAGGAGAAAAGAAAAGTTGAGGGACTAATTTGGAACCCTAGCAATATTTCCTCTATAAATACCATGCTACAGTGAAATAGCAGGG
>Ga0325403_1000295_pt1 | contig 31965 bp, 31 predicted proteins | sample PopdelMetagenome_19_FD_205665 | JGI IMG/M metagenome (GOLD analysis project Ga0325403, IMG submission 205665) | Populus deltoides microbial communities from Bellville, Georgia, United States - Xylem-PdKOR-R4 | ecosystem: Host-associated > Plants > Phyllosphere > Stem > Wood/Secondary xylem... | reverse complement strand
GCAGGGCCAGCGCGACCTGTTCGGGGCTCACACCTACGGCCGGGTGGACAAGCCGGGCACGTACCACGTGCTGTGGTCCGGCGACGGCTCCGAGGAGCGTCAGGACACCGAGGGCCAGGGCAGCCACAACCCCCACTGACCCGTCCCAGCAGCACCGGCTCGCCCACAGGCGGGTGTCGCGCCGGGCCCGTCCACAGGGCCCGCGGCACCCGCCTGCGGCGTCCCGGGGCCCGTCCACCCTCGGTGGTGAGCGGGCCGTGCGGCCCGCGGGAGAGGTGGCGCGATGGGGACCGTGAGGCAGGGGCCGTGGGGGCGGGGGTGCCCGTGCGGGCGGCCCGGCTGCACGTACGGCGAGCGGTCGGTGGAGCTCGACGGCTGGGCCGGGGACGACCGAGACGACCGGGACGACGAGAAGCGCGAGGACAGCTGGTACGGCGACCCGTCGGGCGGCAGGGACGACGCCGGCCCGGACGACCCGGACGGGGACCCCGACGACGAGGTGGGAGAGCTGACCGCGGGGGAGGCGCTGGCCGTCGCCCTCGACGAGCTGCGGCGGGGCTCGGTGGCGGGAGCCACGGCCGTGGTCGCCGCTGCGCCGGAGCCCGAGGTGGTGCCGCTCGCGGCCGCGCGGGTGCTGGAGTCGCTGGAGCGGCTGTGGGGTGACGGGTGGGAGCCCGCCGACGTGCTCCGGTGGGCGCGTCGCCGTCCCGGTGGCGACAGCACGCCGCTGCTGCGGCTGGCAGTGGGCGCCTCCCTCGCCCGATGCCCCATGGTCGACCTGCCACCGCGGTGGCGGCAGCAGGTCGCCGCTCACGACGTCGAGGTGCGCGAGGGCGCCAGCGGGTTCCTGTCCGAGGCGGGTGCGGGCCAGCGCTCGTCCGGCTGGGGCCGGTACGGCCGGGTGCCGGCGTGGGCGGAGGTGGCCGTCGAGGCGCTGGCCCTGGTGCTGGCCCTCGACCGCCAGGAGGCGATGCCCGTCGTCGGCAGCGGTGGCCGGGAGTCGTCGGCCGCTGCTCCGGTCGCCGACCAGAGGGTGCTCGAGAAGGTGCGCCTGCTGCTGGCCAAGGCGGAGTCGACGCCCTTCCCCGCCGAGGCCGAGACCTTCACCGCCGCGGCCCAGAGCCTCATCAGCCGGCACAGCCTGGAGGCCGCGCTGGCCGCCGACCTCGGGGCCGACCCCGCCGCTGGAGGTGGCCCCGCCGGGGTGCGCATCGGGGTCGACGCGCCCTACGAGGGGCAGAAGGCGGCGCTGCTGGCGGCGGTGGCGCGTGCCAACCGGTGCAGCGCCGTCTGGACCCGCCACCTGGGCTGCTCCACGGTCGTCGGGTTCGCCGCCGACCTCGCCGCCGTCGAGGTGCTCTTCGCCTCCCTGCTCACGCAGGCGGTGCGCGGCATGACCGCGGCGGGCGCCGACGCGCGGCCGGGGGCCTCCACCCGGCGCCCCGAGTTCCGGCGCGCCTACCTGGAGTCGTTCGCGCGGCGCATCGGCCAGCGCCTCGACGAGGCCGCCACCGCCGCGGCCGCCGCCGGTGACCTCGACGACGGTGGCCGGCTGCTGCCGGTGCTGGCGGCGCGCTCCGCGGCCGTCGACGACGCCGTCGCGCAGGCCTTCCCCCAGCTGGTCAGCCGGCGGGGCCCCCGGACCCTGGACCGGGCGGGGTGGGCGTCGGGGTGGGCAGCGGCAGAGCTGGCCAGCCTCGACGCGGGCCAGGCGGTCACCTCGGTGCGGGCGCTGCCGCCGTCCGGGGTCGCCTGAGGCGGTCCGGGTCCGGAGCGTGTGCCGGCGGTGGTCGCGGGTAGGAGGTGACCACCGCCGGTCGAGGACACGTGCCGGCAGCGCTCCACCGCGAGGAGAACCCGTGTACCTCCACGTCCAGCAGCTCATCCACGAGATCGCCCAGGACGAGCCGGACCCCGCGGCCGCGAACGCCCTCCAGGAGGGCCTCGGCGGCCAGTTCGGCGAGATGCGCACGATGATGCAGTACCTGTTCCAGTCGATGAACTTCCGCGGCGACCCGCGCGCGAAGCCGTACAAGGACCTGATGCAGGGCATCGGCACCGAGGAGATCAGCCACGTCGAGCTGATCGGGACGACGATCGCCCGCCTCACCGACGGCTCGCCCCGGTACCAGGGCAAGCAGTCCGACGACCTCGACGTGCCCGGTGCCGGTGGAGCCACGCCCCTGGCCAGCGCGCTGACCGAGGGCAACATCCACCACTACCTCGTGGGCGCCCAGGGGGCCCTGCCGGTCGACTCCGCGGGGAACCCGTGGAGCGGCAGCTACGTCTACAACTCGGGCAACCTCGTGCTCGACCTGCTCTACAACCTCATGCTCGAGTCGACCGGTCGCCTGCAGAAGAGCCGCATCTACGAGATGACGGCCAACAAGACCGCGAGGTCCACCGTCGCCTACCTGATCGTGCGGGACCAGGCCCACGAGAACGCGTACGCCAAGGCGCTGGAGACGCTCGGGGTCGACTGGAGGAAGACGCTGCCGATCCCCAAGACGAACGCCGAGCGCTTCCCCGAGGTGAAGGCGCTGGTCGACAAGGGCCTCCAGAGCGTCAACTACACCTTCGACCTCACGGGTCTGAGCGAGGCCAGCAAGATCCTGCGCGGTCCCTCGCCGTCCAACGACGGGACCGACCTGTCGGTGCCGGCCCAGGCGCCCACCGGCGGCGAGCCCGTCACCGTCGCGCCGCCGCGCTTCGAGGAGTACGCCCCCGGCGTCGACACCGAGCTGCTCGAGCTGATCGCCGCCACCGCCGAGCTCGAGGTCGCTGACATCGAGAGCAGCTTCGGCCCGACCTCCTGAGCGCCGCCTGACGGGAACAGGGGTGGTGCGGCCCGGGTTGAGTCTCATAGGCTCAACCCGTTCCGCACCACCCCCGGAGGTCCCGCTTGGAGCTGAAGCTCACCACCAAGAGCCAGGAGGCCCTGGCCGGCGCCGCGTCGCGCGCCGTCGAGGGCGGGCACGCCCACGTGCTCCCCGCGCACCTGGCCCTCGCGCTGCTGGAGCAGGACGGCGTGGCCGCCGCCCTGCTGGCCGCCACCGCCTCACCCGACGCGGTGACCCGCGTGCGCGAGCAGCTGCGCACCCAGCTGGCCGCCCTGCCCTCGGCGTCCGGAGCCACCGTCGCCACCCCCCAGCTCTCCCGGCCCGCGCTGCAGGCGCTGACCGCCGCGCGCACCGCCAGCGAGGCCCACGGAGACGCCTTCGTCTCCGCCGACCACCTGCTCGTCGGTCTGGCCAGCACCGAGGGCCCGGAGTCCGTCGCCCCCCTGCTCTCGCGGGCCGGCGCCACCCGTGACGCCCTCCTCGACGCCCTGCCCGGCGTCCGCGGCGGGGCCCAGGTCACCAGCGCCGACCCCGAGGGCACGTTCAAGGCCCTCGAGCAGTACGGCGTCGACCTCACGGCCCGTGCGCGCGAGGGGAAGATCGACCCGGTGATCGGCCGCGACGCCGAGATCCGCCGCGTGGTGCAGGTGCTCGCGCGCCGCACCAAGAACAACCCCGTCCTCATCGGCGAGCCAGGCGTCGGCAAGACCGCCGTGGTGGAGGGGCTGGCCCAGCGCATCGTCGACGGTGACGTGCCCGAGTCGCTGCGCGGGCGCCGCCTCATCAGCCTCGACCTGGGCGCCATGCTCGCCGGGGCCAAGTACCGCGGGGAGTTCGAGGAGCGGCTGAAGTCCGTGCTCGACGAGATCCGCGGCTCGGACGGCGAGGTCATCACCTTCATCGACGAGCTGCACACCGTCGTCGGCGCCGGTGCCTCCGGCGGTGAGGGCGGCCTCGACGCGGGCAACATGCTCAAGCCGATGCTCGCCCGCGGCGAGCTGCGCCTGGTCGGTGCCACCACGCTCACCGAGTACCGCGAGCGGATCGAGAAGGACGCCGCCCTCGAGCGGCGCTTCCAGCAGGTCTTCGTGGGCGAGCCCAGCGTCCCCGACACCGTCGCCATCCTGCGCGGGCTGAACGAGCGCTACGAGGCCCACCACGGCGTCGAGATCACCGACGCCGCGCTCGTGGCCGCGGCCACGCTCTCCGACCGGTACATCACCGGCCGGCAGCTGCCCGACAAGGCCATCGACCTCGTCGACGAGGCCGCCTCCCGGCTGCGCATGGAGATCGACTCCTCCCCCGAGGAGATCGACGCCCTGCGGCGCTCCACCGACCGCCTCCGCATGGAGGAGATGGCGCTGGCGGCCGAGTCCGACCCGGCCTCGGTCGACAGGCTGGAGCGGCTGCGCGCCGACCTGGCCGACCGCACCGAGCAGCTGGCCACCCTCACCGCCCGGTGGGAGGCACAGAAGGCCGGCCTGAACCGCGTCGGGGAGCTCAAGCAGCAGCTCGACGACGCCCGCTCCCGCTTCGAGCGCGCCTACCGCGACGTCGACTACGCCGCGGCCTCCCGCATCCAGTACGAGGAGATCCCCTCGCTCGAGCGCGAGCTCGCCGAGGCCCAGGCCGCGGAGGACCGCGACGGCGCCGCGAACGAACCGCTGGTGGGCGAGCGGGTCGGTCCCGACGACATCGCCGCCGTCGTCGCCGCCTGGACGGGCATCCCGGTCGGGCGCCTGCTGGAGGGTGAGACCGCCAAGCTCCTGCGCATGGAGGAGGTGCTCGGCGAGCGCCTCGTCGGGCAGTCCGAGGCCGTCGGCGCCGTCTCCGACGCGGTCCGCCGCGCCCGCGCCGGCATCTCCGACCCCGACCGGCCGACCGGCTCGTTCCTCTTCCTCGGCCCGACCGGCGTCGGCAAGACCGAGCTGGCCAAGGCCCTGGCCGACTTCCTCTTCGACGACGAGCGGGCCATGGTCCGCATCGACATGTCCGAGTACGGCGAGAAGCACTCGGTGGCCCGCCTCGTCGGCGCGCCCCCCGGGTACGTCGGCTACGAGTCGGGCGGCCAGCTCACCGAGGCCGTGCGGCGCCGCCCGTACAGCGTGGTGCTGCTCGACGAGGTCGAGAAGGCCCACCCCGAGGTCTTCGACGTCCTCCTGCAGGTCCTCGACGACGGGCGCCTGACCGACGGCCAGGGCCGCACCGTCGACTTCCGCAGCACCATCCTGGTGCTGACGTCGAACCTGGGCAGCCAGTTCCTCGTCGACCCCGGCCTGTCCCGCGACGCCCAGCGCGAGGGCGTCATGGCCGCGGTGCGCGCGGCGTTCAAGCCGGAGTTCCTGAACCGCCTCGACGAGGTGGTGCTCTTCGAGGCGCTGAGCCCCGAGCAGCTGGCGCGGATCGTCGACCTCCACGTCGACGCGCTCGCGCGGCGCCTCGCCGACCGGCGGCTGGTGCTGCACGTGACCCCCGCGGCGCGCGACTTCCTCTCCCTGGAGGGGTGGGACCCGGCCTACGGCGCCCGGCCCCTGCGCCGCCTGGTGCAGCGCGAGATCGGTGACGCCCTCGCCAAGGAGCTGCTCGCCGGGAGGGTGCAGGACGGCGACGCCGTGCTCGTGGACCGCTCCGCGGAGCCCCTCGGCGGGGTCCCGGGCCGCAGCGCCCTCGTGGTCCGGCGCATGGAGCCGGGCGAGCACGTGGACGGCCGGACGTCGGGGACGCAGGACGACGCCTCGACCGACGACCCCGCCGCAGCCGAGACCGGCCCGAGGGCCCTGCCCCCGGCCTGACCGGGCCGACGAGCCGGACGACGAGCCCGGACGACGAGAGGGCCCGACCGCACACCGCGGTGGGGCCCTCTCGTGCGCTCGCGCTCAGCCGCCGCAGGCCTGGGCGAGGAAGTCGCCCTCGAGCTCCCCGCCGGAGGAGCGCAGCAGCTCGAGGGTCTGCTGGAGCCCCTCCTGGAAGCGCGGTGCCCCCGCGTACTCCTCGACGAGCGCCCGGGAGGCCGCCTCGTCGTCGTAGACCTCACCGAGGCGCTCCTCGACACCCGCCTGGCCGAACCCGGCGCAGGCGCTCTGGTCCGTCATGCCCGCGCTGGCCGACGAGCTGGCCGACGAGCTGGCCGACGAGCTGGCCGGCGGGTCGCCGGCGGGCTGTGGGCCGCTGCAGCCGGCCACGACCAGAGCGGTGGCGGTGGCCAGCGCGGCGGCCAGGGCTCGCAGGCGACCGCTCACGGCGCCGTCGACCCGGCCACGAGCAGGAAGAAGAGCAGTGACACGACCGGCACGACGAACACCACCACGACGAGCAGCACTGCGAGCGCGGTGAGGACGATGCTGATCCACAGCCCGGCCGTGGCCAGCTCGAGGCCCTGGTAGCCGTTCTGCTGGATGTTCCTGCGGGCGATGACGCCGAAGACGATCCCGAGCGGAGCGAAGACGAAGGCGAACACCAGCGCGAGCACCGCCATCGTCTCCGTGGGGGGCAGCTGCTGCAGCGAACTGTCGTCGTCGTAGCCGGTGGGCTGCTGTGACACGCGGACCTCCTGGGTGCCCGTCGGGTGGGGGTGCCGAGCCTGGCGCACGCGCGTCTCCCCGGCGGGGAGCCGCGCTGCAGCCGGTCAGGCCGCTGGCGGGTACCCGGTCGGCACGTGCGGGCGACGGGCCGCCTTCACCTCCGCGTACCAGCGGTTCGCCTCGGGCCGGAAGAGCAGCACGACGACCGCGACGGCCAGCACCAGCCGCAGGGCGGACGTGACGGAGAAGATCGAGCCGTCAGCCAGCGAGGTGACGCTCGAGACCGCGCCGAACCCGGCGAAGGCGGTGACCACGATGCGCGCCCAGCCGCGGCCGCCCCCTGCCAGGACTCCGAACACGACCCAGAGCGCGGCCCCGACCACGGCACCTGCGACACCGGCCGCGACGGCGATGGTGATGAGGGTCTCCGTCAGCTGGGGGTCGGAGCTGCTGGCGGTGATCGCCTGGGAGCGCACTCCGCCGACGTCCAGGACGAGGGCGAGGGCGTCCAGCAGGTTCACGGCGGCCACCGCGACGACGAGCTTGACGGCGAGCGCGACCGGGGCGGGCCGGGGCGGGGGAGTGATCATGGGAGACACGATGGCCGGTCGCGCGAGCCGCGCGGGCGCTCCATGACCCTGTCGGGTGACGGGACCACTCCGCTGCTCAGGTCGGGGCTGCCGCGGCGTGGTCCTTGCTCGGCTGCTCGAGCAGCGCGACCACCGCCTCGGCGACCGCGTCGGGCCTCTCGACGATCATCATGTGCCCGGTCCCCTCGACCACGCGCAGCCGCGCCTGCGGCACCGCCTCGGCCAGGGCGCGGGCGTGCGCAGCGGGGGTCAGCCGGTCGTGGTCGCCCACCAGCACGCTCACGGGCGTGCCCGACGCCGCCAGGTGCGGCAGCACGGCGCTCTCGTCGTGGGCCATCAGCGCGGCGAACCACTCACCCGTGGTCCGTCCCGACACCCGTCCCATCGCCCGCATCGTGTCGCCGACCAGGCGCGGGTCGACCCCGGGGCCGTAGTTGGCCCGCTGGGCCAGGAGCCGCGGCGCCCGCGGCACCAGCAGGTCCTGCGGGAGCCGGGCGAGGGCCGACATGAGCGGAGCGAGCGGGCGTCCCGTCGCCGACAGCCCTCCGGCGGAGGTGCTGACCAGCAGCAGCCCGCGGGTCCGCGCGTCGAGCAGGCCCGGAGCACGCGCGCTCGCGGACAGCAGCGCCATCCCGCCCATCGAGTGCCCGACCAGCACCAGCGGTCCGTCGGGGGCGCAGGTGTCGACCACGGAGGCGAGGTCGTCGCCCAGACGGCGGATGGACGCCACCGACCCACCGCGGGGCCCCAGCGGCGACAGCGGCCCCCGCGCGGCGGACGAGCCGTGGCCTCGCTGGTCGTAGCGCACCACGCGGACGTCGGGCCGGCGCTGCACCAGCTCGCCCAGCACCCGGTCCCACACCACGGCCGCGAGGGTCCACCCGTGCACGAGCACCACCGTCGGCGGCGCGGGCGTCCTGCCGCGCAGCCGGTCGCGCCACCGCGGCTGGGGCGGCCGCGCCGGCTCGTGCACCCAGGCGGCCAGCGCGGCGCCGTCGTCGGCGAGCACCCAGCCGTCGGGCTCGCGCGCCCCCGGGCGGGTCCCGGTGGATCGGTCGGTGAGCTCGTCGGTCAGCTCTCCAGCCGCCTGCCTGCCAGCCGCCGCCAGCGCCCTGGCGGGTGAGGCGCGATCGCCCCGACGACCGGAGCGCTCACCCCCGAGGCGCCGCGGCGCTCCCGCGAGGTCGACGGCGCGGACGGGGCGCCGGGGGGAGCCGGCGGGCTGGCGCCGGGGCGGACGACCGTCCACGCGAACCTCCGCGCCGCGTCAGCGCAGGTCGACGACGACGGGGGCGTGGTCGGAGGCGCCCTTGCCCTTGCGCTCCTCGCGGTCGACGAAGGCGCCCTCGACGCGCCGCGCCAGCGCGGGGGAGCAGAGCGCGAAGTCGATGCGCATGCCCTCGCGGCGGGGGAAGCGCAGCTGCTTGTAGTCCCAGTAGGTGTAGACCCCCGGGCCCGGGGCGTGGGGGCGCACGACGTCGGCGAAGCCCGCCTCGACGACCGCCTCGAACGCCGCGCGCTCCGGCGCCGAGACGTGGGTCGAGCCCTCGAAGGCCGCGACGTCCCACACGTCGTCGTCGGTCGGGGCGACGTTCCAGTCGCCGCAGAGCGCCACCTGCGCCTCGGGGTCGGCGGCGAGCAGGCCCGCGCCGTGCTCGCGCAGCGCCGCGAGCCACTCCAGCTTGTAGCCGAGGTGCGGGTCTTCCAGGGAGCGCCCGTTGGGCACGTAGAGGCTCCACACCCGCACGCCCCCGCAGGTGGCGCCGATCGCGCGGGCCTCGGGGGCCGGCTCGACCTCCGCCGACGACGACCAGCCCGGCTGACCGGGGAAGCCGACCTCGACGTCCTCCAGCCCGACGCGCGAGAGGACGGCGACGCCGTTCCACTGGCTCAGGCCGGTGTGCGCGACCTCGTAGCCCGCCTCGCGGAACGCCTCGTAGGGGAACTGGGCGTCCTTGCACTTGGTCTCCTGCAGGGCCACCACGTCGACGTCGCTGCGCTGCAGCCAGGCCACGGCGCGGTCGACCCGGGCGCGCACGGAGTTGACGTTCCAGGTGGCGATCCGCACGTGAGCGACGCTACTGGACGGCGCCGACGGCCTCTCGTCGTCAGGCCCGACGACGAGGGGCCGCCGCGGTCTCAGGGGTGGTGGCAGGTGCTGCTCGCCGGCACCGAGGGCCCCGAGCGCACGGAGCCCTCCGGGTCGTCGCTGCCGGCGGCCGCGAGCAGCTCGGCCTCGGCCTCGACGGCGCGGGCCCGCTCGACCTCGCGCAGGGCGGCGGTGCGGGCCTCCTCGCCGTGCAGCACGGGTGGCCGGGCGAGGGTGCGGCGCGTGAAGAGCGCGTAGACCAGCAGCGCCGCGAGCAGGGCACCGCTCATGATCACGGCCATCGAGGTGGCCGGCGGGAAGGGCATGGCCCCGCCGAGCGGCGCGGCCGCGGCGGCCACCCCGTGCTGGGAGGCGCCGAGCAGCGCCGCGGTGGCGCCGGCGGCCGTGGCGTGGCGCTCGAGGGCCAGCACGGGGCTGTTCGGCATGACCAGGCCGATGCAGAACATCGTCATCCAGAGCGGGACCAGCAGGCCGAGCATGCCGCCGAACCCGGTGGTGGCCGCCAGGAGCAGCAGCACGCCGCTGGCGGCGCCGCAGACCAGGCCGGTCACCAGCAGGCCCTGGGAGGAGAAGCGGTGCACCAGGGAGCCGTTGACCTGGGTGCCGGCGACGAGCATCGCGCCGCCGGTGGCGAAGGCGAGGCCGAACGCGGCGGCGCTCAGCCCGTACTGCTGCTGGAACGCGAACGACGACTGGGCGACGTACCCGAAGATCGCCGACATCGACAGGCCGGCGACGAGCACCAGCCCGATCAGGGCCGGGTCGCGCAGCAGGCCGACGTACCCCCGCAGCGCCGGGCGCAGGGCGAACCGGCGCCGGTGGTGGGCGGGCACGGTCTCGGGCAGCAGGACGGCGACGGCGACCGCGAGGGCTCCGGACAGCAGCGCCAGGGCCACGAACAGGCCGCGCCAGTGGAACAGCTCGAGCAGGACCCCGCCGATCGAGGGCGCGAACAGCGGCGAGACGCCGACGATCACCATCAGGCGGGCCTGCAGGCGCGCCGCCCCTCGGCCGTCGAACTTGTCGCGCACCACGGCCAGGGCGATGACGGCGGCGGAGGAGGTGCCCAGGCCCTGCAGCACGCGCAGCGCGGTGAGGACCTCGATGGTCGGGGCGAGCGCGCACAGCAGCGATGCGACGACGTGCACGCCGAGCCCCACCAGCAGCGGCCTGCGGCGCCCGACGGCGTCGGAGAGCGGCCCCACGAGCAGCATCCCGAGGGCGACGCCGACCATCGTGCCGGTCAGCGTGAGCTGGACCGCCGAGGTCGAGGCGCCGAGCTCGGTCTCCAGCTCGGGGAAGGCCGGGAGGTAGAGGTCGATCGTGAACGCGCCCAGGGCGGCGAGGGAGCCCAGCAGGACGACCCAGGAGGCGCGGCGTCGGAGGGGCAGGGCGGTGAAGTCGCGCTCGGGCGCGACGGCAGCAGTCGTCATGGTCCTTCGTGCGTGCGTCAGGCAGGCGGCGGAGAGGGGGTGGGCAGGCGTGAGCAGCGGGCACCGGTCAGCGGGCGCCGTGGAGGAGGGGGGAGCGAAGTGCTCCTGTGCAGTTTCTCACGTTGTAGGAGATTCGTCACGGCATCACAGCGGTCCGGGTGGCCGTGCGGGCGGTGCCGCTCACTAGCCTCGGTGGCCGTGACCACCGCCTCGGACCCCTCGCCCACCAGCCCCCGCACTCCGGGGGCCCCCGACGCCCGCGCCCGCCTGCTGGAGCTGGTCGGCGAGCTCGCCGTCGTCCGCGGCCGCGTGACGCTGTCCTCGGGCGCCGAGGCCGACTACTACGTCGACCTGCGCCGGGTCACGCTGCACCACGAGGCGGCGCCCCTGGTCGGCGAGGTCCTGCTCGACCTGCTCGAGGCCGGGCTGCCCGGTGGTCTGGACGGCGTGGACGCCGTCGGCGGTCTGACCATGGGCGCCGACCCGGTGGCGTGCTCCCTGCTGCACGCCTCGGCCGCGTCCGGCGGACAGCCGCTGGACGCGTTCGTGGTGCGCAAGGAGGCCAAGGCCCACGGCCTGCAGCGCCGCGTGGAGGGCCCCGACGTCGCCGGGCGCCGCGTCGTCGCCGTCGAGGACACCTCCACCACCGGCGGGTCGGTGCTCACCGCGGTGAAGGCCCTGCGCGAGGCGGGCGCCGAGGTGGTGGCCGTCGCCGTGATCCTCGACCGCGCCACCGGTGCCAGGGAGGTCGTGGAGGCCGAGGGCCTGCCCTACCTGGCGGCCTACTCGGTCTCCGAGCTCGGGCTCTGACCCCCGGGCTCGCCGTCCGCCCCCGAGCGGGCGGCGAGCCGGCGGCGCACCGCTGCGACCAGCGGCACCACCACGGACATCGCCACGGCGGTGCCGGCCACGACGTACGCGGCGGTCTTGAGCCACGGCACGGTGGCGGCGTAGTAGCCGAGCACGATCAGCCCGGCACCCCACACGAGCGCGCCCACCACCGTGGCCAGCAGGAACTGCGAGTACCGCATCCGCGAGACCCCGGCCAGGACCGGCACGAAGGTGCGCGCCCACGGGATGAACCGCGCCACCACGAGGGCCACCGGGCCGAAGCGCTCGTAGAACTGCTCCGCCCGCGCCAGGTGCTTGAGCACCTTGGGCGGCCGCTTCTCCAGCCAGGGCCGGCCGTAGCGCGCGCCGGTCCAGTACCCGACGGCGTTGCCCGCCGTCGCGGCGACGGCCGTGCCCGCCGACAGGAGCACGAGGTCGACGCCGGGGGAGGCCTGCGCCACCAGACCGGCCGTGAAGAGCACCGTGTCGCCCGGCATCCAGAAGGCGATGAGGATGCCGGACTCGACGAAGACCAGCCCCCACACGAGGGCGTAGAGGGCTCCGGCGGACAGCTCGGCGAGGTCGGGCACGCTCCCCGCCTCAGACGAGGTCGACGACGTCGGCGATCGAGTCCAGGATCCGGTGGGGGCGGAACGGGTACCTCTCGACGTCACCCCGAGCCGTCGACCCGGTGAGCACGAGGATGGTCTCGAGCCCGGCCTCGATGCCGGCCACGACGTCGGTGTCCATGCGGTCACCGACCATCACCGTCGACTCGGAGTGCGCGTCGATGGTGTTGAGGGCGGAGCGGAACATCATCGGGTTCGGCTTGCCCACGTAGTACGGCTCGCGGCCGGTGATCTTGGTGATCATCGCAGCGACGGCGCCCGTGGCCGGCAGCTTGCCCTCCAGCGAGGGACCCGAGGCGTCGGGGTTGGTGGCGATGAAGCGCGCCCCGCCCTCGATGAGGCGCACCGCGCGGGTGATGGCCGAGAAGGAGTAGGTGCGGGTCTCGCCGAGAACGACGTAGTCGGGTGCCGTCTCCGTCAGCGTGTAGCCCGCCTCGTGCAGGGCCGTGGTCAGGCCGGCCTCGCCGATGACGTAGGCGGAGCCCCCGGGGTTCTGCTCGGCGAGGAACTGGGCCGTGGCCAGCGCCGAGGTCCAGATGGCCTCCTCCGGCACGTCGAGCCCGGAGGCGTGCAGCCGGGCGCGCAGGTCGCGAGGGGTGTAGATCGAGTTGTTGGTCAGCACCAGGAACGGACGGCCCAGCCCCTGCAGGCGCGCCAGGAACTCCGCGGCGCCGGGGATGGCGTGCCCCTCGTGCACCAGGACGCCGTCCATGTCGGTCAGCCACGCCGTCGGGGTCGCCCGCTCGATCACCCGGCCACACTACGGGCGGTGTCCCGCCGGGGCCGGGTGAGCGAGCGGGCGCACCGCCTCACGAGGTCGTGGTCGCCCCGGGGGCGCCGCCGGGCGGGGTCCCACCGCCCGGAGGGGTGCCTCCGCCCGGAGGGGTCCCGCCGGGGCCGCCGCTGGGCGGCGCGCCACCGCCCATCCCCGTGGCCGACTGCGTGGTCGCGTCGACCCCCACGGGGAGCGCGACGACGAACCCGCCGGTGACGTCACCGGTGACCGCCGGGGTCTGGCTGGCCCCCTGGTCGTCGCTGAAGACGCCGTCGGTGGCCAGCGAGACCTTCGACAGGTTCGTCACGGACTGCTCGTAGCCGGTGGTCGCGTACACGAGCTCGCACGCCGCCTGCGGCAGCGCCACCTGCGAGGTGGCGATCGCGTTCGCGGAGTCCGTGGTGGACGCGACGTCGGGGTAGACCTCGAAGTGCACGTGGGGCCACCGCCCGTCGTAGGCGGCCGGCCAGATGCTCGTGAAGGTGACCAGGCCGTCGGCGTCGGCCACCTGGACGCCCCGCAGGTAGTTCTCCTGCGTGATGCCCTCGCTGTACATCGAGTACTCGCCGTCGCGGTTGCAGTGCCACGCGTAGACGGCTGCGCCCTCGTAGGCCGCGCCACCGCTCGCGAGGTCGAAGACGCTGAGCTGCAGGGTCATCGGCACGCCCTCGGCGGTGGTGGTCGACGTGCCGAAGCTGGACCTGATGTCGGACCTGACGATGCCGCTCTCCTCCAGGGCGTCCGGGCCGTTGGAGCCGTCACCGGGGTAGGGACCGGCGGTCTCCTCCGGGATCTCGGACAGCGCCGACGCCGCCGTGCTCGCCGCCGGCGACGCGGTGGACGTGGCCGCGGTCGTCCCGGACCCGCAGGCCGCGAGCAGGCCCGCGGCCGCGCCCGCCCCGCCGAGCTGGAGCAGCCGCCGCCGGCCCAGCAGGGTGCCGATGTCGAACCCGGCGCCCTGGTCGTCGAGGTCCTCGTCCTGCCTGGCCAGCACGCGGCCCTCGTACGTGCGCAGACTCCTGCGGCCCACGACCGTCACCCGTCTTCCCGTCTCCTGCGCCCCGCACACCGCGGCGACGACCCACCACGACTGTCGGCGGCCCGCCGGCGCCGCTCCCGGGAGCGCGCTGTGCGCCTGCTGTGGAGGCCCAGCCGGCCGTCAGCACCCCGTCATCGGGCAGGGTGTCCAGGTGGACGGCGACGGCGCGCGGGTGGTCGGCGTCGGCCCGTGGGAGGTCGAGCGGGGCGGCCCCCCGCCCGCTGACGACCGGCTCGACCCCGAGCTGCTGGCCGCCGGCGACCGCCGCAACGTGGTCGACCGGTACCGGTACTGGACCGAGGCGGCGATCCGCGCCGACCTCGCCGAGCGCCGCCGCCGCGAGCGCCCCGGCACCGAGCTGCACGTGGTGGTCGAGGGGTTCCAGCACGACATGAACGTCGGCTCGGTGGCGCGCACCGCCAACGCGGCGAACGCCGACGGCTTCCACGTCGTGGCCGACCGCCGCTGGAACCGCCGGGGCGCGATGGCCACCGACCGGTACCTGCCGGTGCACCACCACGGCGACGCCGCGGCGCTGCTGGCGTGGGTGCGCGAGCGCGACCTGGCCCTGGTGGGCCTGGACAACGCCCCCGGGGCGGTGCCGCTGGAGACGGCGGACCTGCCCGCCCGGTGCGCGCTGGTGGTCGGCTCGGAGGGCCCGGGCCTGTCGTCGCAGGTGCTGGCCGCCGCCGACGCGCTGGTGGAGATCGGGCAGTTCGGGTCGACCCGGTCGATGAACGCCGGGGCCGCCGGCGCCGTCGCCGTCCACGCCTGGCTGCGGCGGTGGGCGTTCGGGCAGGTGCCGCCGCCCGGCTGACCGGGGTGTCGGGGCGGGCCCGCGGCGGTGGGAGGATCGCGCAGAAGCATCCGACCAGGAGGAGATCCCCCATGCCCATCGCGACCCCCGAGGTCTACGCGGAGATGCTGGAGAAGGCCAAGGCCGGCTCCTTCGCCTACCCGGCGATCAACATCACGAGCTCGTCCACCATCACCGCGGCCATCCAGGGCTTCGCGGAGGCCGGCAGCGACGGCATCATCCAGGTCTCCACCGGTGGCGCCGAGTACGCCTCCGGCTCGACCGTCAAGGACATGGTGCGCGGCGCCGAGGCCCTGGCCGAGTACGCCCACCACGTGGCCAAGGGCTACGGCGTGAACATCGCCCTGCACACGGACCACTGCCCGGCCGACAAGCTGGACAAGTACGTGCGCCCCCTGCTCGCCATCAGCCAGGAGCGGGTGAAGAACGGCCGCGACCCGCTGTTCCAGTCGCACATGTTCGACGGCTCGGCCGTCCCGCTGGACGAGAACCTCTCCATCGCCACCGAGCTGCTCGAGCGCTGCTCGGCGGCCAAGGTCGTCCTCGAGATCGAGGTCGGCGTGGTCGGCGGCGAGGAGGACGGCGTCGCCAACGAGATCAACGACCAGCTGTACTCCACCCCCGAGGACGCCATCGCCACCGCGAAGGCCCTCGGCGTCGGCGAGAAGGGCTACTACCTGACCGCCCTGACCTTCGGCAACGTGCACGGCGTCTACAAGCCGGGCAACGTCAAGCTCAAGCCCGAGGTCCTCAAGGCCGCCCAGGACGCCGTCTCCAAGGAGTTCGGCGGCGGCGACAAGCCCTTCGCGCTGGTCTTCCACGGCGGGTCCGGCTCCACGGCCGAGGAGATCGGCCAGGCCGTCGACTTCGGCGTCGTCAAGATGAACATCGACACCGACACCCAGTACGCGTACACGCGCCCCGTCGCCGACTACGTGCTGAAGAACTACGACGGCGTGCTGAAGGTCGACGGCGAGGTCGGCAACAAGAAGCAGTACGACCCGCGCGCCTGGGGCAAGATCGCGGAGGCCGGCATGGCCGCCCGCGTCAAGGAGGCCTGCGAGCACCTGCGCTCCGCGGGCACCTCGCTCAACGGCTGAGCGACCCGCACGGACGAGAGGCCGGCACCCCCGCGGGGGTGCCGGCCTCTGGTCGTGCTGGCGGGCCTCAGGCGACGAGGTCGGGACCGCCGCGGGGCCCGTCGTCGCTGCCGTCCGGCAGCGTGTGGTCGATGCCCGGGTCCTCCTCGACCACGTGCAGCACCTGGTTGATGCTCGTGACCTGGATGAGGAAGCGCACGAGGTCGGGCGGGCGGATCAGCACCAGCTTGGAGGGGCTCCGCGAGGCCAGGCGCGCGAGGAACGCGACCCCGGTGGAGTCCATGAACGTCACGTTGCGCACGTCGACCTCGACGGGCCGGCCGGCGGACTCCGCGTCGGCCGAGGCCTCCAGCAGGTCCTGCCCGAGCTCGGCGTCGACCTCACCGGTGAGGACGACGCGCGTCTTGCGGCTCCCGAGGATGACGTGGACGGAACCCGGCTCCTCGCCGTCGGTCCCGTGACCTGCACCTACCACCCGCACCTCACCCTCCACGCGCAGCCACCGCCCCCACCTGCGGTCCCGGCGACGCCGCTGCTGGACGCCCTCGGACCCCCGGACCATACGGGGTGCGCCGCCCCCGGTGGCAGAGGGTGTCGGGAGCGTCACCCCGAGGGCAGACAGCCCCGGCCCCCCGGGTCCTCTCCCCGGTCGTCACCCCCGGTCCACCCGCCAGGGACCGCGGGTCGAGGTCGGCGGGCACCGGTGCGACGCGTCGACGTCGAAGGCCGCCAGGGCGCCGCACACCCGCAGCACGTACAGGACCCCCTCGTCGGCGCCCCGCAGCACGGCCCGCCCGCCGTCGCGCCGCACCCGGGCGGCCACCTGCACCAGGAAGCTGGCGCCCGAGGAGTCGACGAACCCCACGGCGCAGAGGTCGACGACGACGCGCTCGACGCCGTCGGCCTCCGCGAGGGCCACGAGCGGGGGGAACTGCGCGCGCTCGGCGAGGTCGAGGTCGCCCGCCGCGGTGATGGTCAGCTCCGACCCGCTCACCACGCCCTCGACCACTGCGCCCCTCCGGTCGTGTCCGCCCCCCTGGTCACAGCGAGCGACGGTAGCTCACGCTGGGGAGCGGCAGCAGGGGGCGCTCGCCGCCCGGCCGGCAGGCGGTGTGCCGGGCCCCGGCGGCAGGATGGTCACCATGCCCTCGTCGCACCCGCGCTCCCCGATGTCCCTGCCGACGCCGGGACCCGCCGGCGCCCACGGCGGCGCCGTGCCCGGTCCCCCGCCGACGCTGCTGCCGGCCGACGGCCCGGAGGCCTCCGCAGCCGCCCTGCTGCGCGACGACGTCGACCCCGCCGACGTCGCGGCGTCGCACCCGGCCGCGAGCCTGGGCTGGTCGGTGCTGGCCCACCGCTCCCTCGCCGCCGGCGAGCCCGTGGCGGCCTACGCCTACGCCCGCACCGGGTACCACCGCGGCCTCGACGCGCTGCGCCGCGCGGGCTGGCGGGGGGCGGGCCCGGTGCCGTGGCACCACGAGCCCAACCGCGGCTTCCTGCGCTCGCTGGCGGCGCTGCGCCGCGCGGCCGACCAGATCGGCGAGGCCGACGAGGCCCAGCGCTGCGCCGAGTTCCTCGCGGCCTGCGACCCCGACGCCGTCGACCGCATCGCCGGGGACCTCTCCGACGACCTGACCTCGTGAGCGCCCCCAGCGTCGCGGTGGTCGGGGCCGGCGTCTCCGGAGCGGCGTGCGCCCAGGTGCTGCGCGCTGCCGGGGTCGCGGTGCGCGTGCTCGACCGCGGCCGCCGCCCGGGGGGCCGCCTCGGCGCCCGCCGCGTCGAGCTGGCCGGCGGGGGCGAGCACGTCGTCGACACGGGCGCCGCGTACTTCACCGTCTCCGACGAGGCCGCCGGCCAGGAGGCCGGGGCCAGCGGCGCCCCCGCCAGCGCCGCGGCCTTCGCCGGCATGGTCTCCGCCTGGAGCAGCGCCGGCCTGGCCACCCCGTGGACCGACACGCTGTCCCTGCTGGGGCCCGACGGGCCGCGGGGCAGCACGACGGGACCGCAGCGGTGGAGCGCCCCCGGCGCGCTCCGCTCGCTGGTCACCGACCACCTCCTCGACGGCCTCGACGTCGAGACCGGCCGCGCGGTCCGCTCGGTCGGCGTGGTCGGGGGCAGGCCCGCTCTGGACGGAGAGCCCGTCGACGCCGTCGTGCTCGCGATGCCCGACCCCCAGGCCGGCCGCATGCTCGACGTCGACGCCTCCCCGGGCCTGGCCTCCGCCCGCCGGGTGCTCTCCCGCGCGTGGGACCCCGTGACCACCGTCTACGCCGTCTGGGACGAGCCGTGGTGGCCGGCGCTGACCGCGGGGTTCGTGGCCGACGACGACCTGCTCTCCCTCGTCGCCGACGACGGCGCCCGCCGCGGCGACGGCGCCCCCGTCCTGGTGGCGCACACCACCGGGCCCGCGGCGCGGGAGCACCTCGGCGACCCCGACGCGCTCGTCGCACCCGTGCTGGAGCGCCTGGGCGCCGTCCTGGGCGTCCCCTCCCCGCCGGCGCCCCGCTCGGCGGCGGCCCACCGCTGGTCGTTCGCGTCCCCCCAGGAGGCGCACGAGCAGCCGCACCTGCTCACCGCCGTCGCCGGGGGCCTGCTGGGCGTCTGCGGCGACGGGTGGGCGGCGACCGCGAGCGGCAAGCCGCGCGTGGAGCAGGCGTGGAGGTCCGGGCACGAGCTGGGCCGGGCCCTGGCCGAGCGCCTCGCCTGAGGGCCCGGCCGGCGGGACGCCCGCGGGTCAGCGGCGGGGCGCGAGCACCTGCCAGGCGTCACCGACGGCGCGCCAGCGGAAGCTGGTGCGCTCGTCGGTGAGGTCGCCGTCGGCGTTGGCCACGAAGCACCGCCCGTCCACGGACTCCACCGAGACGTCGGCACCGCGCACGGTGGCGGTGTCGTGGCGCTCCACGTGCTGCCCGCGCACCATCGCGGCGGCGAAGCCCGCGCGGGCCAGGGGGCCGGTGGCCTCCGAGACCACGACGTCGACCAGCCCGTCGTGGGGCGTCGCCGCCGGTGACAGGCGCGCCCCGCCCCCGACGGTGCTCCCGAGGTTCACCGCGACCAGCAGCACCCCCTCGGAGCCGTCGTGCACCACCTCGCCGTCGACCACCACGCGCAGGTGCCACGGGCGGGCGGCGACGCCGGCGGCCAGCGCCCCCGCGGGGTAGGCGAAGCGCCGCAGCAGCTTCTTGCCGGTCTGCGCCCGGCGCGAGGCCGACGCCCCGATGCCCACGTGCACCGCGTTGACCACCACGCCCTCGACGTCCCCGGAGGGGTCCAGGGACAGCACCAGCTCGACCGGCGAGGGCGTCCCCGACAGCGCGGTGCGGGCCGCCAGGCCCGGTGCGCCGACCTGCAGCCCGAGGCTGCGGGCGAGGTCGTTGCCGGTGCCGAGGGGCACGACGCCGATCGGCCCGACGTCCCGCAGCAGCGGCAGGCCCCCCAGCCGGCGCAGCCCGTCGACGACGGCGTGGATCGAGCCGTCACCGCCCATCACCACGAGCCGGCGGCCGTCCAGGTCCGCCAGGGCCGCGCGCAGGTCCTCGGGCCCGCCGGTGCGCGCCACCTCCAGCTCGGTGCCCGAGCGCAGCACGGCCAGGGCGTCGCGGGCCCCGGGACCGGCCGCCGAGCCGGCGGAGCCGTTGAGCACGGCGAGCGCGGCGGCGGGGCGGTCAGCGGCGTGCGCGGCGGGGTCCACCCGGTCACCGTCGCAGACCCGTCCGGGAACGGCCTGTGCAGGACCGCCGGGCGCCCGCCGGTAGCCTCGGCTCGCAAGGACACCGCAGACCAGACCCGCAGGAGGGTCCGCATGCCCGCGATCGTGCTCGTCGGAGCCCAGTGGGGAGACGAGGGCAAGGGCAAGGCCACCGACGTCCTCGGCTCCCGCATCGACGTCGTCGTCAAGTACAACGGCGGCAACAACGCCGGCCACACCGTCGTCGTCGGAGACGAGAAGTACGCCCTGCACCTGCTGCCCTCGGGCATCCTGACCCCCGGGGTGACGCCGGTGATCGGCAACGGCGTCGTCATCGACCCGTCGGCCCTGTTCACCGAGCTCGACGGGCTGACGGCCCGCGGCGTCGACTGCTCGCGGCTGCTCATCAGCGCCAGCGCGCACCTCATCGCGCCGTACCACCGCACCGTCGACAGGGTCACCGAGCGCTTCCTCGGCGTGCGCCGCATCGGCACCACGGGCCGGGGCATCGGCCCGGCCTACGCCGACAAGGTCAACCGCATCGGCCTGCGCGTCCAGGACCTCTTCGACGAGAAGATCCTCGCCCAGAAGGTCGAGGGCGCCCTGGAGACCCGCAACCAGCTGCTGGTCAAAGTCTTCAACCGCCGGGCCATCACCGTCGACGAGGTCGTCGAGGAGCTGCTCGGCTACGCCGACCGCATCCGCCCGATGGTGTGCGACACGGGCCTGGAGCTCTCCCGCCGCCTCGACGCCGGCGAGACCGTCCTGTTCGAGGGCGGGCAGGCCACCATGCTCGACATCGACCACGGCACCTACCCGTTCGTCACCTCGTCCAACGCGACCTCGGGCGGGGCGTGCACCGGCTCCGGCGTGCCGCCGAACCGGGTCGACAGGATCGTCGGCGTCGCCAAGGCCTACGTCACGCGCGTCGGCGAGGGCCCGTTCCCGACCGAGCTGCTCGACGACGTCGGCGAGGGCCTGCGCCGCGCCGGCGGCGAGTTCGGCACGACCACGGGGCGCCCGCGCCGCACCGGCTGGTACGACGCGCTGATCGCCCGCTACACCGCCCGCGTCAACGGCCTGACCGACCTGGTGCTCACCAAGCTCGACGTCCTCACGGGCTACGAGACCATCCCCGTCTGCGTCGGCTACGACGTCGACGGCGTCCGCCACACCGAGATCCCGATGACGCAGACGGACTTCCACCACGCGAAGCCCGTCTACGAGGAGCTCCCGGGCTGGACCGAGGACATCTCCGGCGCCCGCACCTTCGAGGACCTGCCGCCGGCGGCGCAGGAGTACGTGCTGCGCCTGGAGGAGCTGTCCGGGGTCCGGATCAGCGCCATCGGCGTCGGTCCCGAGCGCGAGCAGATCGTCGTCCGCACCGACCTCCTCGAGGGCTGAGCGCGTGGCGGAGATGACGGTCCTGGTCGTCGGGTCGGGAGCGCGCGAGCACGCCCTGGCCCGCTCGCTGGCCGCCGACCCGGCGGTCTCCGGCGTCTGGGTCGCCCCCGGGGGGCCCGGCCCGGCCGCCGAGCCCGGCGTGCTCGGCTGCCTGCCGGTCGACCCGTGCGACGGCGACGCCGTCGCGGCGCTGGCCGCCGAGCTGGGGGCCGACCTCGTGGTCGTCGGCCCGGAGGCTCCCCTCGTGGCGGGCGTGGCCGACGCGGTCCGCGCGTCCGGCGTCGCGTGCTTCGGCCCCTCGGCGCACGCCGCCGAGCTGGAGGGCAGCAAGGCCTTCGCCAAGCGGGTGATGGCCGCCGCGGGCGTCCCCACCGCGATGGCCCGGGTCTGCACCACCGCCGAGGAGGTCGCCGACGCGCTCGACCAGTTCGGCGCGCCGCACGTCGTCAAGGACGACGGGCTCGCCGCGGGCAAGGGCGTCGTCGTCACGGACTCGCGCGAGGAGGCCCTGGCGCACGCCGCCGCGTGCCTGGGGCGTCCTGGCGCGCAGGTGGTCGTCGAGGACTTCCTCGACGGGCCCGAGGTGTCGCTGTTCGTGCTCTCCGACGGCACCTCCGTGGTGCCGCTGGCCCCCGCGCAGGACTCCAAGCGCGCGCTCGACGGCGACGAGGGCCCCAACACCGGGGGCATGGGCGCCTACTCGCCGCTGCCCTGGGCGCCCGCCGGTCTGGTCGACGAGGTCGTCGAGACCGTCGCCCAGCCCGTCGTCGACGAGATGCGCCGCAGGGGCACCCCCTTCGCCGGCGTCCTGTACTGCGGGCTCGCGCTGACCTCGCGCGGCGTGCGCGTCGTCGAGTTCAACGCCCGCTTCGGAGACCCCGAGACCCAGGTGGTGCTCGCGCGCCTGCGCACCCCGCTGGCCGGGCTGCTGCACGCGTGCGCCACGGGCCGCCTGCAGTCCCACCTCGACGACGTCGGCCCGCTGCGCTGGTCGTCCGGCGCCGCCGTCGTGGTGGTGCTGGCCGCCCCGGGCTACCCCGCGGCCACCCGCACCGGGGGCCTGGTCGAGGGCGCCGGAGCCGGCACCGCCGACGAGGCGGCCTGGGTGCTCCACGCGGGCACGGAGGTCGACGCCGAGGGCCGCCTGGTCTCCTCCGGGGGCCGCGTCCTGTCGGTGGTGGGGTCCGGCGCCGACCTGGCGGCGGCGCGCTCCGCGGCCTACGAGCGGCTCTCCTCGGTGTCGCTCGAGGGCGGGCACTCCCGCACCGACATCGCCCGCGCCGCCGCCGAGGGCGCGCTCGTCGTCCCCTGACCGCACTCTCCGCGGAGAGTGCGGTCCACGACCCCTGTCCGACCGCACTCTCCGCGGAGAGTGCGGTCGGAGGGGGTGCGGGGTGATGATGCCCCGTGAGCGGGGACGCCGAGCCGGTCGACGAGGTCGACCTGTCCGCCCCCGAGCCCACCGAGGCGCCCGACCGCCCGCCCAGAGCCGACCCGCACCCGCGGGGGACGCGCGTCCGCACGCGCCGCCACCGGCTCGCCCTCGGCGCCGCGGCCGTGTCCGCCCTGCTCCTCGTGGGCGGGTGGCAGCACGAGCGCGCCCAGGACGCCGCCAGCGCCAGCGAGGCGCAGGCGGCGGCCCGGGCGGAGGCGACCCCGCGCGATGCCGAGCAGGACGGCGATCGGTCACCCGCCGGCACCTCGGTGGCCTCGGCCGCGACGGCGGCCGCCACCCGCGCCCTCGCCGCCGCCGACGCGTCCGGCCCGCCGCCGGCGTGGGCCGCCGCGGACGTCGGAGCCCGCGGCGGACGCCTCGGCGGGCCCCTCGACCTCCAGGTGGTGGGCACCTGGCCCGCCAGCCCCACCGGCGCCCAGCGCACCGGGTTCCGGCTGCTCACCGGGCTCCCGGCGGTCACCGGCGCCCACCCGTGCCGGGTGCCGGGCGTGCGCACGGGCACCTGGCCCCAGGTGCTCGACGCGCGCGCCGGCACCACCTGCGAGGTCAGGTCGGCGGGGGAGCGCGGCAGCGCGGTCCGCACCGGCCGGACCGGGGAGGGGACCTCCCGGGTGCAGGTGCGCGAGGTGGTGCTCGTCAGCGGCGGCCGGGCCGCGGTGGCCGCCGCGTGGTCGACCGGCAGCGCGGACCCGCCGCTCGACCTCCCCGCCCTGGGCGCGGTGGCGGCCGCCGTCGTCGCCTCGGTGGAGCCGTCGTGAGCAGGACGGGGACCGGACCCACCGGCCTCCCCGACGACGGGACCGACCTCGACCTGGACCTGGACCTCCCACCCGCTCCGCTGCAGCCCGGGCCCCCGCCCCGCCGGGGTGGCCGGCGCCCCCGCCCGCTGGTGGTGCTGGCCGCGGTGCTCGCCGTCGCCGTCCTGGTGGCCGGCGGGGTGGTGCGCCAGCAGCAGCAGGTCGCCGCGGCCACCGCGGAGCGCACCGCCGCGGCGGAGGCCGCCGCCGCGACCCGCGTCCGCGCGGAGGCCGCGGACCGCGACGAGACCCGCCGGCAGGCCGAGCTGGCGGCTCGCGCGGCCCTGCCCGAGGACCTCGGCTTCGACCAGCGGCTCTTCGAGGAGGCGCTGGCCGGGGCGGCCCCGCGCCTGGGTCCGCTGGCGTGGTCCCGAGCGGTGACCACCACGGTCCGCGACCCCGCGAAGCTCACCGGTGACGGCTACCCGGGGCTGGTCGACGCCAGCCGCTCCGCCGGACCGGCCGACGACCTGGCGGACCGGGGGGAGGTGGCCGGCCCGCCTCCGGTCGCGGTCGAGGCGCCCGCCGGTGCGGCGACCTGGGGGCCCGTCGACGAGCAGCCCTCGACGCGGGTCGCGTGGCGCCTGACCACCCCCGTCCGGGCGCCGACGGGGGCGGACGTCGAGCCGTGCACCGCGGCGACGGCCGTGCCCGTCCCGGACGGGTCCGACGGGCAGCCGGCGCCCGTGTGCTCGCTGCGGTCGGCGACCAGCCCCTCGGGGGAGCAGCAGGTGGTGGCCGTGCGCTCCTGGCAGCGCGTCGTCGCCGGCTCGGCGTGGGGCCCCGAGGTGCAGGTGCAGACGTGGCACCTGGCCGTGCTCGTCGTGGAGGACCGGTGGACGTTCTCCGTGGCCGCGACCGCCGTCGGCCCGCCGGGCAGCGCGGCCGCCCTGCCGCCGCTGGGCCTGGACCAGGCGGCCCTGGCCGTGCGCTGGGCGGCCGACGCGGCCCGCGGCCGACCGACCCCCGCGCCGCTGACCGGGACGCCCCTGCCAGGGTTCTCCGGGTGAGCGACGCGCAGGTCACCCCCACCACCGGCAGCACCGGGAGCCCCGCGGACGAGCTGCCCGGCTGGCGCCTCGTCCACGCCGGCAAGGTCCGCCGGCTCTACGCGCCCGACGGCGCGGCCACGTCCCCGAGCGGAGCGGGCGGCGCCGGTGACGACCGGCTCCTCGTCGTCGTCAGCGACACCATCAGCGCCTACGACCACGTGCTGTCGACGCCCGTCCCCGACAAGGGCGCGCTGCTCACGGCGCTGAGCCTGTGGTGGTTCGAGCAGCTCGAGGGGTGGGGCCTGGTGCGCCACCACGTGGTCGGCGCCGACGCCGCGGCCGGCGTGCCCGACGCCGTCGCCGGCCGCGCGATGGTGGTCCGCCGCCTCGACATGCTCCCCGTGGAGTGCATCGCCCGCGGCTACCTCACCGGCTCCGGCCTGGAGGAGTACCGCGCCACCGGGTCCCTGGCCGGCGTCGAGCTGCCGGAGGGGCTCCGGGACGGCGACCGCCTGCGGGCGCCCCTGTTCACGCCCACCACCAAGGCCGCCGTCGGCCTGCACGACGAGCCCGTCAACGAGGCCGGCGTCGCCGCGCTGGTCGGCGCCGAGCGCGGCGCCCAGCTGCGCGAGACCACCCTCGGGCTGTACGCCCGCGCCGCCGAGCTGGCCGAGCAGCGCGGTGTGCTGCTCGCGGACACCAAGGTGGAGTTCGGCCTCGACCCCGCCGCCGACCCGGCCGACCCCGCCGCCCTGGTCCTCGGCGACGAGCTGCTCACCCCCGACTCCTCCCGCTTCTGGCCCGCCGACGGCTGGGCCCCCGGCCGGGCGCAGCCGAGCTTCGACAAGCAGTACGTGCGCGACTGGCTCACCTCCGACGCCTCCGGCTGGTCGCGGGCCTCGACCGAGCCGCCCCCCGCGCTGCCCGACGACGTGGTCGAGCGCACCCGCGCCCGCTACGTCGAGGCCTACGAGCGGATCACCGGCCGCCGCTGGGGGTGAGCCTGCCCGGCGGCCGCGGCCGGTCGCGCACGACGTGCCGGGCGCTGCCACCCGTGGCACCGTGCCGGGCATGCCCACGCCGTCGCACTCCCGCGATCTCCACACCCCCGACGAGCGCACCACCCCCGCCGCAGAGCTCGGCGACGTCGACGTCGTCGTCATCGGCGGCGGGCCCGTCGGGGAGAACGTCGCCGCCCGCGCCGTGCGCGGCGGGCTCTCGGCCGTGCTCGTCGAGGCCGAGCTGCTCGGCGGGGAGTGCTCCTACTGGGCCTGCATGCCCTCCAAGGCGCTGATCCGCCCCACCCAGGCGCTCGCCGCCGCCCGCCGGGTCCCGGGGGCCCAGCAGGCCGTGACCGGCGCCGTCGACGTGGCCGCCGTCCTCGCCCGCCGCGACTCCTTCACCTCCGGGTACGACGACGGCAGCCAGGTCGAGTGGGCCGTCGGCGCCGACATCGCCGTGGTCCGCGGCCACGGCCGCCTCGCCGGGGAGCGGCGGGTGGAGGTCACCACCGCCGACGGCTCGGTCGTGCCGCTGGTGGCCCGCCGCGCCGTCGTCGTGGCCACCGGCTCCACGCCCTCCGCGCCGCCGGTCGAGGGCCTGGCCGACGCGCCCCACTGGGGCAGCCGCGAGGCCACCTCCGCCGCGCGGGTGCCCGCCAGCCTCGTGGTGCTCGGCGCCGGGGTGGTCGGCTGCGAGCTGGCGCAGGCCTTCGCGCGCCTCGGCTCGCGCGTGACCCTCGTGGCGTCATCGACGCTGCTCGGCAAGCTCGAGGACCGCGCGGGCGAGCTGGTCGCCGACGCGCTCGCGGAGGACGGCGTCGACGTCCGCCGGGGGGCGAGAGCGGTGCGGGTGAGCCGCGACGGTGACAGCGGCCCCGTGACGCTCGTGCTCGAGGACGGCACCGAGGTCACCGCCGACGAGCTGCTGGTGGCCACCGGGCGCCGTCCCGCGACGGGAGACGTCGGGCTCGACAGCGTCGGTCTGCCCACCGACGCGGCGCTCGCGGTCGACACGACCGGTGCCGCCATTGGGCTGGCGCAGGGCGCCGGTGACGGCGGGCAGCCGTGGCTGTACGGCGCGGGCGACGTGACCGGCGACGCCCCCCTCACCCACATGGGCAAGTACGTGGCGCGGGCCGTGGGCGACGTCATCGCCGCGCGCGCCGGGGGCGGGGCCGTGCAGGACGGCGCGTGGGGCGCCCACGCGACGACGGCGCAGCAGCGCGCCGTGACCCAGGTGGTCTTCACCGACCCCGAGGTGTGCGCCGTGGGCCTGACCGCCGACCAGGCGCGCGACGCCGGTCTGCGCACCCGCGTGGTCGACCTCGACATCGCGGTCGCCGGCTCGGCGCTGCACGCCGACGGGTACACCGGCTGGGCGCGCATGGTGGTCGACGAGGACCGGCGCGTGGTGGTGGGCGTGACCTTCGTCGGGCAGGACACGGCAGAGCTGCTGCACTCGGCGACCGTGGCAGTGGTCGGCGAGGTGCCGCTGGAGCGCCTGTGGCACGCGGTGCCCAGCTACCCGACCACCAGCGAGGTCTGGCTGCGGCTGCTGGAGGCCTACGGCCTCTGACCCCACCCCATCGTGATCACAGGACCTGTGCCTACCGGGTGGTGGGCGCAGATCCCATGATCGCGGTGAGGAGGGGTGGGGAGGTCAGAACTCGTGGGTGCCGTGGCCGCCGTCGTCGCGGATGTCGACGTCGCCGCACAGCCGTCCGATGTTGGCGAGGTAGCCCTTGCGGCCGGCGGCCGAGAGCAGCGCGTCGTGCACGGGGACCGCGGCCACCGACGGGGCCACGGCCCGCAGGAAGTCGACGGTCATCGCCGACGTCGCCCACGGGGCGTTGAGCGGCAGCGCCAGCACGTCCACGCCCTCGGGGGCGGTGTCGTAGGCGTCACCGGGCACGAAGAGCACGGGCTCGCCGGGGGCGCTGAGGACCAGGCCCGCGTTGCCCACCCGCGGCACCTCGGGGTGGATCACGGCGTGCTGGCCGCCGACGGCGCGCACGGTCACCGCTCCCAGCTGCAGCACCTCGCCGGGGTGGAGGGCCGCCAGGTCGACGTCGCCGTCCGCGCCGAGGCGGGAGCCCGCGAGCGACGCGGCCGTCTCCGGCTCGGCGCGCAGCAGCACGCCGTCGTTGGCCTCCAGCAGCGACGGGAGCTTCTCGACGTCGACGTGGTCCGGGTGCTGGTGCGTCACCAGCACCGCGTCGAGGTCGGACAGGTCCTCCCAGCCGGAGGAGAAGGTGCCGGGGTCGACCAGCACGCGGGTGCCGGCCGCCTCGACCAGCAGGCAGGCGTGTCCGAGGTGGGAGATCCGCATGCCGACATCCTGCTCCGCGGGCGCGTCCTCGCACCCGGGCGGGACCCCCTAGGCTCTCCCCCCGTGGGACGCGTGCTGGTCCAGGTCATGCCCAAGCCGGAGATCCTCGACCCCCAGGGCAAGGCGGTCTCCGCCGCACTGCCCCGGCTGGGCCTCGAGGGCTTCACCGACGTGCGGCAGGGGAAGCGGTTCGAGCTGGTGGTCGAGGGGCCGGTGACGCCGGCGGTCCTCGAGCAGGCCCGCAGGGCCGCCTCGACGCTGCTCGCCAACCCGGTCATCGAGGACGTCGTCAGCGTCACCGACGCCGACGCCGCCGGCGCATGAAGATCGGCGTCGTCACCTTCCCCGGCACCCTCGACGACCGCGACGCCGCACGCGCCGTCGTCCGCGGCGGCGGTGAGGCGGTGGCCCTGTGGCACGCCGACGCCGACCTGCGCGGGGTCGACGCCGTGGTCCTGCCCGGCGGGTTCTCCTACGGCGACTACCTGCGCGCCGGCGCCATCGCCAGCATCGCGCCCGTCATGGGCCCCGTGGTCGAGGCCGCCCGCGGCGGCATGCCCGTCCTCGGCATCTGCAACGGCTTCCAGGTCCTCTGCGAGGCCGGCCTGCTGCCCGGTGCGCTCGTCCGCAACGACGTGCGCACCTTCGTCTGCCGCGACCAGCGCCTGCGCGTCGAGGACGCCTCCACCGCCTGGACGTCCGCGTTCGAGACCGGCCAGGAGATCGTCGTCCCGCTGAAGAACGGCGAGGGCGGGTACAACGCCGACGAGCGCACGCTGGACGAGCTCGAGGGCGAGGGCCGCGTGGTGTTCCGCTACCTCGGTGGCAACCCCAACGGCTCCCAGCGCGACATCGCCGGGGTGCGCGACGCCTCCGGCCGCGTGGTGGGCCTCATGCCGCACCCCGAGCACGCCACCGAGCCGGGCTACGGCCCCACCGAGCACGGCGGCGGCGCCAGCGGCGACGGCACCGACGGCCTGGGGTTCTTCACCTCGGTGCTGACGGCGCTCACCAGCGCCTGACCGCCCGCGCGCTGCGGCCGCTGCTCCGGACGGGTGAGGCGACACCGGTGGTCCCCGGGCTGCCACGGTGAGCCCGGCGGGCGCGTCCTAGTCGCGTGAACGGCCCGACAGACCTCTCCGGCGGCACCGGAGGACGCCGCGACGACGACTCCGGCCACCTCGGGGCCGACGGCCGCGACGTCACCCGCGCCCTCCGCGCTGCGCTCGGCGCCCCGCAGGACGACGACGAGGCCGAGGCCCCCGGCGGCTCCGCCGGTGCTCGCCCCGCGGCCGGGCGCCCCGCGGCCCGCTCCGTGCCGGCCTCGTTCCTGGCCGCGGTCGAGCGCCGGGCAGCCCGGCTGCACCGCCGCCGCCAGGCGGGCGCGCTCGCGGGAGCAGCCGCGGCGACCGCCGCCGTCATCGCCGTGGGCGGCCTGGTGCTGCCGCAGCTCGGCTCGATGGCGGAGAGCTCCAGCGCCGGGTCCGCTGCGGGCAGCTCCGCGGACAGCGCCGCCGCGTCCGCGCCCGCCGCGGGGCAGGAGGGGCCCCAGACCCTGCAGGGGAGCGCCACCTCCGCGGCGCCGGACGCCGCGTCGGGGACCGAGCGGTTCGACGACGCGTCGGCGGCCGAGGTCGCTGCGCTGCTCACCGCCGCCGACGTCACGGCCTTCTCCGTGCCGGTGCAGGACGCGGGCACCAGCGACGAGACCGGGCGGCAGCTGCCGCTGACGGCCTGCGTCGAGGGCGACGCCGGTGCGGTCCAGCCCCTGGCCCTGCGGCGCACCGACCTCACGGCTGACCCGGCGTCGCTGCCGGTGGGCGAGGTCGAGCCCCCGGGGCTCGTGGAGCGGGTCGCGACCCTGGGCAGCGACGCCGAGGGTCCGGAGGCCCTGGCGCGGGTCGAGGCGCAGCTGCCCGCGTGCACCGGACCCGGTCTCGAGGGCACCGGACCCACGACCCAGCTCGACGCGACCCCGGTCACGCCGGTCGGCGGTGAGGCCCTCGTGCTCGCCTCCACCTCCGGCCAGGGCTCGCCGACGCTGCAGGTGCTCCTCGTGCACGGCAGCACGCTGGTGCAGCTGCAGGTCACCTCCGACGCCCCCGACGCGCAGACCGCCCTCGACCAGCTCGTCGACACCGCCCGCACGGCCCTGGAGCGGGCCACCGGCAGCACCAGCACGATCCCGGCGCGGGCGCCGTGAGCACCACCTCCCTGTTCCGGCGGCCCCGCGCCGCCGACGCCGCGGGCTTCGAGGAGCTGGTGGCCGCGCGCAGCGGCCCGATGCTCTCGATGGCCCGCGGCCTCGTGCGCTCGGAGTCCGACGCGGAGGACCTCGTGCAGGAGGTGCTCGCCAAGGCCCTGGTCAGCTGGGACCGCGTCAGCGCCGCCGGGGACCCCGCGGCCTACGTCAACCGGATGCTCGTCAACCAGGCGATGTCGTTCTGGCGGCGCGCCTCCACGCGCCGCGAGCGCGCCGTCGAGCCCGCCGAGCTCCCCGAGGACGGCGCCGCCGCGCTGGACGACGGCGCCACCCAGCGCGGCGACCGTGACGCGCTGCTCACGGCCCTGCGGCGCCTGCCCGCGCGCCACCGGGCGGTGCTGGTGCTGCGGTACTACGAGCAGGTGCCCGACGCCGAGATCGCCGACCTGCTGGGCATGGCCCCCGCCACGGTGCGCAGCAGCGCCGCCCGCGGACTGGCGGCGCTGCGCCGCGACGGCGTGCTCGGCGACGAGGACAGCCCCCGCCCGGCGCGCTGACCCCTCCGCCGGGCACCGCCGACCAGCGGCGTCCCGCGCACCGCCCCGGCCTCACTAGGCTCTGACCCGTGAGCCTGCTCGACACGGTGGACCACGCCGCAGCGACCCCTGACCACGAGCTCCCCTACGGCGAGCTGGGTCTCAAGGACGACGAGTTCGAGCGCATCTGCGCCGCCCTCGGCCGCCGTCCCACGACGTGCGAGCTGGCGATGTACTCGGTGATGTGGAGCGAGCACTGCTCCTACAAGTCGTCGAAGACGCACCTGCGCCAGTTCGGCACCAAGACCACCGACGAGATGCGGGAGAAGCTCCTCGTCGGCATCGGTGAGAACGCCGGCGTCGTCGACGTCGGCGACGGCTGGGCGGTCACCTTCAAGGTCGAGAGCCACAACCACCCGAGCTACGTCGAGCCCCACCAGGGCGCGGCCACCGGCGTCGGCGGCATCGTCCGCGACATCCTCGCGATGGGCGCCCGTCCCGTGGCGGTCATGGACTCGCTGCGCTTCGGCGCGATCGACCACCCCGACACCGCGCGCGTCGTCCCCGGCGTGGTCGCCGGCGTCGGCGGCTACGGCAACTGCCTGGGCCTGCCGAACATCGGCGGCGAGGTCGTCTTCGACGCCGTCTACCAGGGCAACCCCCTGGTCAACGCCCTCTGCGTCGGCACGATGCGCCACGAGGACATCCACCTCGCCAACGCGACCGGCGAGGGCAACCTCGTGGTGCTGTTCGGCTCGCGCACCGGCGGTGACGGCATCGGCGGTGTCTCGGTGCTCGCGTCGGAGACCTTCGACGGCGTCCCCGGTGACGGCGGCCCGTCCAAGCGCCCCGCGGTGCAGGTCGGCGACCCCTTCGCCGAGAAGCTGCTCATCGAGTGCTGCCTGGAGCTCTTCCACGCCGGCGTCGTGGCCGGCATCCAGGACCTCGGCGGCGCCGGGCTCTCGTGCGCGACGTCCGAGCTCGCCTCCGCCGGTGACGGCGGCATGGCGATCCGCCTCGACGAGGTGCCCCTGCGCGACCCCTCGCTGCGCCCGGAGGAGGTCCTCATGAGCGAGTCGCAGGAGCGCATGATGGCCGTCGTCGAGCCGGCCCACCTCGAGGCCTTCCTGGCGATCACCGCGAAGTGGGAGGTGGAGGCCGTCGTCATCGGCGAGGTCACCGGCACCGGTCGCCTGCAGGTCACCTGGCACGGGGAGACCGTCGTCGACGTCCCCCCGCGCACCGTCGCCCACGAGGGTCCTGTGTACGTGCGCCCCTGGGCCCGCCCGGCCGACATGGACGTGCTCCAGGCCGACCCGGCCGAGGCGCTGCCCCGGCCCACCACCGGTGACGAGGTCCGCGCCCAGGTGCTGCAGCTGGTCGGCTCGCCGAACCTGTGCAGCCGCGCCTGGATCACCGACCAGTACGACCGGTACGTCCTGGGCAACACCGCGCTGGCCATGCCCGACGACGCCGGCGTGGTCCGCGTCGACGAGTCCACCGGCCTCGGCGTCGCGGTCTCCCTGGACGCCAACGGCCGCTTCGCCCACCTCGACCCGCGCGCCGGCGCCCAGCTGGCCCTCGCGGAGTCGTACCGCAACGTCTCGACCGCCGGTGCCACGCCGCTGGCCGTCACCGACTGCCTGAACTTCGGCTCTCCCGAGGACCCGGGCGTGATGTGGCAGTTCTCCGAGGCGGTGACGGGCCTGGCCGACGCGTGCGCCGAGCTCGGGGTGCCGGTGACCGGCGGCAACGTCAGCTTCTACAACCAGACCGGCCACGAGCCGATCCACCCGACGCCGGTCGTCGGCGTGCTCGGCGTGATCGACGACGTCGCCCGCCGCACCCCCTCCGGCTGGGCCCTGCCCGGGCAG
>Ga0325403_1000293_pt1 | contig 32001 bp, 35 predicted proteins | sample PopdelMetagenome_19_FD_205665 | JGI IMG/M metagenome (GOLD analysis project Ga0325403, IMG submission 205665) | Populus deltoides microbial communities from Bellville, Georgia, United States - Xylem-PdKOR-R4 | ecosystem: Host-associated > Plants > Phyllosphere > Stem > Wood/Secondary xylem... | reverse complement strand
ATTAAAGCTATCTTATATTATCAGATCTGTTATTATAAAACATGCTCTAGTTAAGGAGTTATTGATACTTCAAGTGCAAAATGATGATATAAAACCTTGATAAAAATGCACTTTTAAGTACTAATCAAACTTCCATTGTATGTTGATGTATTGCATAAGGCCTAAACATGTGTAGCATGCAGATCAGATTGTGCATAGCACACATATATTGTTGTTGTGTGTTCCTTTGTTAATGGATAAATAAAGGTTGGGTTGGTTCCCATAAATTGCTTGTGTTGTTATTGTGATGTATTTGACCAATTGCTTATGTTCTTAGTTGCCAAAATTAGTAAGACTTTGTGGGGAAAACCTTTGGGTGTGCGAAACACTTAAACTTTAGGTAGACACGAGTGACTTGGGAGAAAGGTTAAGTCTAGTAACGGGACTAGAATGTCGCGCTGGGATTAAGACTGTGACAAAAAATTTGGTATCAGAGCATTAACTCGTTTTGTTTGGGAAATTGTTGTTTGACGTCTAATGCCATCTGGCACAGAGACGATTCGCGCGAGACTTAATCATCTCGAAAGTGTTATGGTTCCCTTGGTCGAAAACAAAAATCAGTTCGTGAATGACAGACTTGCGTATGCTATGGAAGTGGCAAAGAGGGCTGCTGAGCAGTATGTTGATCTTGCAGCAGAGGTAAGTCGCAAAATACAGGTTCTTGACAGAGAAATTGCAGTCTTAAAAAGGGATGTAGTGACTGTCCTCATTAGTGATGGCACATCCAAACCTAGAGTACCAGAACCTAAGCCATTCGATGGCACAAGAAGTTCCAAAGAGTTGGAAAATTTTATGTGGGACATAGAGCAGTATTTCAGGTTGGCTAAGATTGGGGCTGACAAACAGGTAAACATCACAAGGATGTATTTGTCTGGTGATACGAAGCTGTAGTGGAGGACTCAGATCAAGGATGATTTGAATTGAATATGGGGCATCCTAAGATTGAGACTTGGGATTGCTTGAAACAAGAGTTGAAAGAACAATTTTTGACAAACAACACGTCTTGGCTGGCTAGGGAAGATTTGAAGAAATTAAAGCAAGACAAATTGGTGAGAGATTACATCAAAGATTTCAGTTCTTTGATCCTAGACATAGAGAACATGTCTGAGGAGGATAAACTATTCAACTTCATATCGGGTTTACAGCCTTGGGCATAGGCTGAGTTGTGAAGGCAAAATTTCAAAGACTTACCGTCTACCATAGTTGTCGTAGATAGTTTGGTTGACTTCAAGACGATAACGTGAGATTGTTCTGTTGTTGTCCCCTCTAAATTCAAGACTAGGGATAAGAGGGATGAGAAGAGGAAGAAAAAAAAGTTTGGTGGGGGGAGGATACAAGCCTGGGATTGACAAGGGAAAGGGCAAGCAGGCTGATGTGCAACAGAATAGAGACTCTAACAAGCCGAACACAGGTTGTTTCATTTACGGTGGACCACACTATGCAAGTAAATTCTTGAAAAAGGAAAGGTTGAATGCAATTCTTGTGGATGACAATGAACAAGATGAGTCAGTCACGCATATCAACTCAATGCGTGTACTGAATTGCTTGGTTGTTGAGTTACAGGATTCGGTGGCTGAATCCAGCCTTGTCGAAACTGACTTAACACGAATTGATGTGCTACGATAGGGTAAGTTGGGTTCTGTGGATACTCTAATGTATGTTAAAATTAGAGTTAATGACAAGGAGATAGTTGTTATGTTGGATTCTAGTGCTACAAATACATTCGTTGCCGACAGGTTGGTGACGCAACTTGAGTTGCGCTTGAGTAACAGCCAGACATCGATGAAAGCAATGAATGCTAAGGCGCATTAGATACTAGGTATGGCCTAAGGTGTGCCCGTGGTGTTGGATAAGTGGCAGGGAAAGCAGGAATTGTTGGTTGTGACGCTTGACGACTTCGACATCATTCTTGGCTTAGACTTTCTAAAAAGAGCCAAGATTGTGTTGATGCCTCATTTGGATAGCATTCTGCATGCAAATAAGTTGTGCCCCTATTTTATTCCTTGTCATAAGGTTGTGGTGGCTGAAAGTCGAAAGGAGGGAAATAGCTTGGTTTCGGCCATCGCGATCAGTAAGGCCTTGAAGAAGGGTGGTGAAGTGTTCTTGGCAGTAACCGTGACTGAGAAATCAGAACAGGTTGGGTCAGTGCCTGATGTTATTGCTGGGTTGTTGGAGGGGTATAGGGATGTGAAGCCTCTAGAGTTGCCGAAAAAGCTTCCACCAAGATGGGTTGTTGATCATAAGATTGAACTTGTGATTGGTGTGACACCATCGTCGCAACCTTCGTATCACATGTCCCTAAGGGAATTGGGCGAGTTGAGAAAGGAGTTTACATAATTGATTGACGCAGGTTTTGTTCGACCGTCAAAAGATCCATACGGTGCTCCTATTTTGTTTCAGAAAGGGCAGATGGTAGCTTGTAGATATGTGTGGATTATCGCGCATTAAACAAGGTAACGATAAAGAATAAATACCTTATGCCACTTATTCATGACTTGCTTGACAGATTGAGTGGGGCTTCTGTTTTCACAAAGTTGGACTTAAGATCTGGGTATTGGCAGGTTAGAGTTGCCAGGGTGATGAGCACAAGATGACTAGCATGACAAGTTATGGGTCATACGAGTTTATGGTTATGCCATTCAAATTAACCAACGCTCGAGCTACTTTCTGTAATTTGATGAATGATGTTCTTTATGAGTTCTTGGATGAGTTTGTGGTTGTCTATCTAGACGACATTGTTATTTTTAGCCGAAGTATGGATGGCCATGTGGTGTACTTGGATAAGGTGTTGAGTAGACTAAAGGAACACGAATTGTTTGTGAAGAAGGAAAAGTGTGAGTTTGCTTGTTCTGAGATCATGTTCTTGGGGGCATTTGGTGAGTTTTTGGCAGGTTCGGATGGATCCAAAAAAGGTGCAGGCCATATGGGATTGGGCAGCCTTGTCGATGGTAACCGAGTTGAGGTAATTATTGGGTTTGGCAAATTACTATTGTCAGTTCATAGAGGGTTATAGCAAGAAGGCAACTCCTTTATCAGATTTGTTGAAGAAAAATCGATGTTGGGACTGGTCTAGCGAATGCCAACTCACATTCGACAAGTTAAGGAGGGCTGTAACGTCTGCTCCAGTGCTGAAATTGCCAGATTTTAAGAAATCATTTGAGGTACACACTGATGCTTCGGACAAGGCAGTAGGGGGTGTTCTAATGTAGGAGGGTCATCTAATGGCTTTCGAGAATCGAAAGCTAAGTGAGGCAAAATAGAGGTATTCCACGAATGAGAAAGAAATGACAACTGTAATGCATTGTCTTGGCGTGTGGAGGGTGTATCTGTTGGGGCCGAAGTTTGTGGTTAAGACGAATAACCTGGCTAATACATTTTTCAAAACTCGGAAGAAATTATTGCAATGGCAAGCTAGGTGGCATGAATTCTTGGTCGAGTATGATTTTGTGTGGGAACACAAGCCGGGGCGACACAATTAGGTTGCAGATGCATTGAACAGGCATGAGGTGCTTGTTGGTTTGATTGATATGGATCATGTGGAATCCGATATGCTGGATCGGTTGAGGCAGGTTGTTGTGGAAGATGCAACTTATATCAAGTTAGGTTATCTCGTACGAGATGGGACCGTGCAAAGGTATTGGCTGGATAATGGCTTTCTCTATGCAAAAGGGGGTCGAGTTTATGTTCCAAGTAGGAAGTTGAGGAAACACTTACTAGCCGAAACGCATGACCCACAGTGGGCAGGTCGTCCAGGACGAAAGGATATGCTGGCTCTCTTTGCAGAAACCTATCACTGGTCGAAGATGGAGTTTGACGTGGAACTTTACGGTAAAACTTGCTTTGTTTGTCAGTAGGACAAGGTGCTGAGGCAGAAAGAAGCAGGGTTATTGCAGCCTTTGCCAATACCAGAAAGTCTTTGGATTTTGGTTTCGATGGACTTTGTAGTGGGATTTTTGAAAGTTGACGGGATGGACACCGTTATAGTGATTGTTGACAGGTTTTCGAAGTATGATGTTTTCGTGGCTACACCATCAATATGCACGATTGAAGTGGCTGTTGGTTTGTTTTATAAACATGTGGTGAAGTACTTTATGGTTCTTTTAGATGTGGTTAGTGATTGCGACGTGCGATTCACTTGACGATTCTGGACAGTGTTTGGGTTAATAGGAACAAGGCTGAAGTTTTCGATAGCTAATTATCTGTAAACAGATGGACAAACGAATATGATTAATGCATTATTGGAGGAGTATCTTCGACACTATATGATAGTGACACAAAGAAACTGGCTTGAGTTGTTTGATAATGCCCAGTTTAACTACAATCTCCACAAATCATCAACGATGGATTTGAGTCCATTTGAGTTGAAGTTGACTACGCAAATATAGAAAAAAATTGTTGGGAAAAATCGACACTATGGGTTAGTGCCTAGGTATGATGGGTCGTTTGAGGTGATGGAGAAAATGGGTGTTGTTGCGGATAGGCTGAAGCTACCAGAAAGTTTAAAGCTTCTTCCCACATTCCATGTTAGTTACCTAAAGCCTTTTCACAAAGATCTCGAGGATTCGGAAAGGGCACAAATGGCTCCACTTACGATTCAGAAGCAATTTGAGTGGGGAATTATGAAGATTTTAGACTATAAAACACTTGATCAGCACAAGAAAAATCAACTTACTGAATTTCTTGTGAAATGGGCAGATGGTCAAGAGGTTTCGTAGGAGAGAGACACTGACTTGTGGAAATTTAAGGAGTTGGCGTAGGACTATCTCAGGACTGATCCGATGAGGGTGTCAGCTCCTTCTAATGAGGGAGGTTTGTCACAGCCTTAGGCGCGAGGGCGTGCAAATGAGTTACTGCTAGGCAGTGGCAGCACGTAGGTGCAGGGGCAATATGTGTAGGCAGTGCAGATTCTGGTAGCGAGTATAACGGGTGCGTGCGAACAGCGAGTTCATGCTTCGCATTACTCTTGGCTTAGATGATAGACTGTCTAAAGTGTCTTAGGTTGAACATGAGGGCTGACAACAAGGGAAATCAGTTTGGGCAGTTTGATTTGTTAGGTGGCAGACCAAGGAAGTTGTTTGTGAGCGGTTATGAGGCAATTGGTTGTCTTTGGAATGTGTTGTCCAAAGTTAGTGGATCTGTCAAGGGGTAGTTTTCTTTATAACTTTCATTGTATGTTGATGTATTACATAAGGCCTAAATGTGTGTAGCTTGCAGATCAGATTGTACATAGCACACACACATTGTTGTTTTGTATTCCTTTGTTGATAGATTAAAAAAGGTTGGATCGGTTCCCGTAAATTGCTTGTGTTGTTATTGTGTTATGTTTGATCAATTGCTTGTGTTCTTAGTTGTTGAAATTGGTAAGAGTTTGTGGGGAAAACCTCCGGGTATGCAAAACACTTAAACCTTAGGCAAACACAAGTGACTTGGGAGGAAGGCTGAGTCTAGTAATGGGACTAGACTGCCTCGCTAGGATTAAGATTGTGACAAAAATTTTATCCCCGTGACAAGTGGCTTTTTCTCCTCCAAATGACAAGTTGATCTCATCAGTCTTGGAATTCCTGACAAAGTGGCAGTATTCAAGGCAAAGACAAGCAGAAAGGTGTGATGAGATTTGACAGAGATCAAGCTAGTTCCAATAAAGGAATACACTCTATGGAGGCTACAATTCTAGTATTACACGTTGGCGATAAGAAGAAATTTGCATCCAATAAATGAAGATAATCATGTCTTTCCAAGTGGTAGTAGAAGTTAGTTGTAATTGTCATTGTTCTTATCTTTAATTACTAGTTAACTATTAAATAATTATCAGATGTAACTCTATTTATTATAGAATATTATGTATGGTAGTACATGTTGTAATGGAAACCTCTTTGTATTTGGTGTGATTCCAGTATGAGAGTGATTCTCTTGAGTGGTGTAAGGCTACTTGTTTTCTATTCCTTGTAATTCTTGGTTTCTGTAATAAAGTTATTAGAATTATTTCCCTCTATCAATACTTTTCCGCTGTCTTTCATACCGTGTTCATTAGTTTACATAAATTGTTCCTTTCCTTAATATCATTTTACATTAATTGGTATCAGAGCAAGTTTCGAATTCTGTTCTCCTTTGCCTGGAACTCGTATTGGAAATTCTTATAATCCCACCAATCAGGGATTACAAGACCCAGGTCCTTTCCAAACCAATTTGAATCCCCCACAACAAACACTTCCACAAACTATTCTGAATCCTCCACAACCCATTTTGACCCCCCCACAACAAACACCTCTACAATAGGATTTTGTGTCCTTGTTACAACAACAAATGGAGTTGGTTGCCCGCATCTTGGGAGCTATTGTTGGATGTCTAGATAATATTGAACAAATGAGTAATATTGGTGATAATATAAGGGGTATAATTAATCAAGTAAAAGATATGGCTATAGATGTTGAAGAAGTAGGAGAACATCTGGGCAGCTATATAAACAAAGATGATGGTAGAATTTTGATGAACTCTCTAAGAGAATGAAAGTAAAAGTGTTTGATTTTAATAAAAGGTTAGATCCTGATGCCTTTTAGGATTGGTTGGTGTCTTAAGAAGACTATTTTGAATGGTTTTCAGCACGTGAAAACAGAAGGGTTAGATTTATTAAACTAAAATTAAAAGGAGTTGCTTGTATATGGTAGGGAAATATAGAATAACAACTTAGACGTATACCAGTTAGCTCTATAGTTGGAGAGACAACAAACAATCACTAGAGGCAAATTGACTAGGGATTGGTGTGGAGCTTCCAAACCAACGTCCTTGTAGAACAATGTTTGAAGGAACATGAATGCTGTCAAGAGTGCACCTTCATATTGAGATCAAAGTAAGACAAGTACCAATGCATCGAGACCATTGTGCTCCAAATGCAAAGGTTATGGACACTTTGTAGCAGTATGTCCTACAAAAGAAAAAAAGGTAATGCTTGGTTCTGAAATGAATACTGAAGTAGTTCTTGAGTCTTCAATTGGAGATCAGGAAACTGTGGAAGAAGAAATTAAAGAGTTTGAAGAAGAAAGGTTACAAGCTTCTGAATAGCCTCTTTGTGTAGTCCACATAATGTTATCTAGTTAAGCAACTCCTACAACACAATTAAAAGATGATTGTAAGAGGATAAATATATTTCATACCAGGGTAACATATAAGGGCAAGGCACTTAATGTGATTATTGACAATGGGAGTGCCCTCAATGTAATTTCTACCGAGAATATGGAGAAACTAAACCTACAGAAGGGAAAAATCATAATTCATATAAAGTTAGTTGAAGCAATGACAAACATCTTATTATGGTCCAATATCGTTGTCTATTGTCATTTTCTTTGGGAGGTCATTTTCAAGATGAAGTTTGAAGTGATATACATCTAATAACAGTATATCATTTGCTCATATGCCAACCATGGATGTAAGACATAAAGGTGAGTTATAATGGATTTGACAACACTTATTCATTGATATTCAATAATAAGAGGTTGATTTTAGAACCGCTCCCTATCATAGAGTTTCCACAGAAGTCAGCAATGATTTTATCCCCTCAAAAATTCCATAGAACACTACTTAATAGTCAAGTTGTGTTTATACTTATTTGCAAGACAATAGTTGAAGGATTAAAGACTTGCTACTAATCTCATACCGCATTCAGTCTAATTGGCACAGCTCTCCTCTTTTCTTTGGTCAAGCCAGTTCTTTGATCTGATGGGGACTCGTGTGAAGAAAAAAAGTTTGCTTCTTCCTTCCTAACATATTCCCACAAACCCTAGAGAAAGAAAGAGCCATTGGTCAACCAAGATCAACTAGCCCTCGTAAGGCTTCCCAATAGTTCTACTCATGTACGAACCTGCTGGCCTAACTAAGAACATCTGCAACCAGTCTTTGACTATTGGGATAACAAAGATATGACCATGTTTAAGATCTATTTTTTATTCCACTAAGAATCTTTACCAGCCAGTCTTTGACTGTAAGAGAATCTTTACTAGCAGCTCTTCAACATTTTCTACAACGATTTGAAGATGTTTTCCCAGAAGATATCCCTTCGCAATTACATCTTTTACGTGATGTTCAACATGCCATTGATCCAGTACCTAGTTCCTTCTTGTCAAACCTACCACATTACCGTATGATCCCAACCTAACATAAAGAGTTACAACGTCAAGTGTAGGAGCTGGTGAATAAAAGATTTATTAGGAAAAGCCTAAGTCCCTATGTTGTTCCAGCCCTCCTCACCCAAAAAAAGATGGCAGCTGGAGGATGTGCAGTGATAGTAGAGTAGTGAATAAGATTACTATCAAGTATTGTTTTTCCAATCCCATGATTGGACGATATGCTTGATCAATTGAGGAGTGCAAAGTCTTCTATAAACTGGATTTACGAAGTGGTTGCCATCAAATTCATCTCAGACTTGGAGATTAATGGAAGATAGCCTTTAAGACAAAGGATGGGCTATACAAATGGTTAGTGATGTCTTTTGGCCTAACAAACACACCAGACACTTTCATGAGGGTGATGACTCAAACTTTGAAACCCTATCTAAGCAGATGTGTTGTCGTACTTTGATGACATACTTGTTTTCAGCCAACATATGGATGGGCATCTTCAAGATCTGAAACAAATCCTACAAGTACTACGATAAGAAAAGTTTTATGCAAATTTCAACAAGTGTTCTTTTCTCCAATCAAAGATAAACTTCCTGGAATTTATTATATCGCAACAAGGTGTGGAAGTTGATCTAGAGAAGATTAGAATAATCTTTCTTTAAAGTTCGTAGCTTTCATGGTTAAGCCACTTTTTATCGACGATTTATTCAAGCATTCAGCACCATTATGACTCCAATTACAAAATGCTTGAAAGCTAAAGTTTTTAAATGGACTCCTACGACAACCAAAGCATTCAAGATCATTAAACAAAAGATTAAATAGGCATTTGTTTTAAAGCTTCCAAATTTTTCCCAAGTCTTTGAGATTTCTTGTGATGCATCTCATGTAGGCATTGGAGGTGTGTTAAGCCAAGCTGGACATCCCATTTCATTTTACAATGAGAAATTAAATGACACTAGAAAGAAACACTCAACATATGATTTAGAGTTTTATGCTCTAATTCAAACCTTGAAGCATTGGAGGCCCTATCTTATCCACCGTGATTTCATTTTGTTTACAGATCATGACTCTTTAAAATATTTATATTCTCAAAATAAGTTAAGTCCCAGACATCCTAGGTGGATCAGTTTTCTACAACAATTCAATTTTGTTATCAGACACAAAACATGTCATGAAAATAAGATGGTTGATGCATTTAGTAGAAGATCTCACTCTTTAATTATTCTTTCAACTAACCCATAAGGTTTTGTTTCAATGAAGAACTCTTATTCTAAATATCCAGATTTTCAAAAAATTTAGAAATCAATCAACAACCCTCCTATTTTAGTAGCAAATTACATTGTCATGGATGCGTACTTAACTAAAGAAGGTTGCATTTGTGTGACCAAGGGTTCATTACGAGAGTTTATCATCCAAGAATTTCATGGAGAAGGAATAACAAGACACTTTGGTCAAGACAAAACATATTCACTTGATATTGATAGGTTTTATTGGCCAGGTATGAAAAGGAATGTTAATACTATTATGAACAAATGTAGGATTTGCCATCTAAACAACGGAAACAGAACCAATGTTGATCTTTATACTCCATTACCTATTTTGCAACGACCCTAACTTGACTTTAGCATTGATTTTGTATTGGAGCTTCCAAAGACGGTTCGAGGAAATGATTCACTCATAGTGGTAGTAGATCTATTTTTTAAAATGGCACATTTTATTCCCTGCAATAAGACTTTTGATACATCATATATTGCTTCTTTATTTCTAAAAGAGATCATACGACTACATGGCCTTCCACTATCTATTGTTTCAAACAGGGATGTCAAATTTGTTAGTTATTTTTGGAAGACATTATGGGCTAAGTTAGGGATAAAACTCTTTTTTTTTTCTAGTGTTTTTCACCCCCAAACCGATTGCCAAACTAAAGTCATTAATAGGAGTCTTGGTAATCTTCTAAGGTGTTTAACCAATGATCATGGTGTCAGTTGGGATTTAGTTCTACCCCAGGCTGAATTTGCATGCAATAACTTTATCAATAGGACTACGGGATACACACCTTTTGAGTTAGTGTATGGATTGCATCCTAAGATACCTACAAACATCACTTCTTTATCGTTACCTTAGAAAACTAGTGAAGTCAATCTAGATTTTGCAACATTTATATCTTTTTTACATGGAAACATCAGGTGTAAAATGGCAGAACAAGCTACTAAGTATGCTAATAAGGCAAATCATCATAGGAAGGATGTGTAATGGGAGTGGGAAAGTTGATGCAAGTTCTTATGATCAAAGTGGTAGTATTCAGGGCAAAGGCATGTAGAAGGGTGTGATGAGATTTGACAAAGATCAAGCTAGTTCCAGTAAAGGAATACACTCTATGAAGGCTACAATTCCAGTATTACACGTTGGCAATAAGGAGAAATTTGCATCCAATAAATGAAGATAATCTTATATTTTCAAGTAGCAATAAAAGTTAATTGTACTGTCATTATTCTTATCTTTGATTAGTAATTATCTATTAAATAACTGTCAAATGTAACTCTATTTATTATAGAATATTATGTATGGTAGTACATGTTGTAATGAAAACCTTTTTGTATTTGGTGGGATTCCAATATGAGAGTGATTCTCTTGAGTGGTGTGAGGCTACTTGTTTTCTATTCCTTGTAATTCTTGGTTTATGTAATAAAGTTATTAGAATTTTTCCCTCTATCAATACTTTTCTGCTGTCTTTCATACCGTGTTCATTAGTTTACATAAATTGTTCCCTTCCTTAATATCATTTGACATTACAATGTATAGCTGAAAAATGAGTAACATGGATGAGAAAATTGTCTGAGCTTCTATCTACGCCTGAAAAATTCATCTCAATACTTGACAAGTTGGGAGAGATCTTAATCGATATCAATAAAGTATAGTTGAAATTGATGTTTTTCTTAGAGATATACAAACCAAAGGCTTTGCCCCCTTTTTAAATGATAATGAATGAACTGATCCTCAAATGTAAAAGTTGTCATTAAACATTAATGAAAAAGGCTTGGAACCAATCTTCTGAGCAACATATTGTATTAATGAGTATAAATTTATTAAGCATTGGCTTAGATCAAATTCCCTCTACAATTACGAAAGGATCGAAAATCTTGCTTAAATGATGGTCATATATTAGTCTAGAAATTTGGCTAACCCACATCCAAACATGCATCATCATACATAACTATGCATCCATATGCAGTTGTGTTTATGGATTTTAGGATGTGCTCAACAGGTATTCGAAATATAGATCCCCCTGCTAAAGTCTATAATACTAGACTTCATAAAAAGATAGAAAATGAAGAAAGGACACGCTTTGAGGTTCATTACCAAAATGAGTTGGACGACGTATGGCTCAGATGACTAGTTTACTCGAGCAACTCCCGCAAGCGCAAGAGACATTCAGTCAACAGCCGACTCCGCTACCACCACTTGCAACCCTAGCTATCATTGACCTATAAAACTTGAAGACAAATGCCACCACCAGACCACAAGGAACAACAAGCATCCTGATGACTCGCTCAATTATGCTTGCTCAAGATTTAACTAGGGGGAATCCCATGGGATTAAATCTTCTAGTCACCTTGAACAAGATAAATGGGCTACTTGCGAGGAAAAGTTGAGAGTTGTTGAGGGATTTGATGTTTATGACCCGGTTAGAGCAGCTGAGATATGCCTTGTATTGAATATAGTGGTACTCAAGAAGTTTAGAGTGTTGAAGTTCGTTAAGTACACAGGGTTGGAATGTCCTCATACACAATGACAAGTTGTTCATCTATTTCTTCCAAGATAACTTGACTAGATCCGCTTTAAACTTATATATGACTTTAGATAATACAAGAATTAAGAAATGGAGCGATCTCGATGATACTTTTTTACTGGCTTTCTCCATGGCCTTGCTAAAAATTTAAAAGAAAATGATAATGTGTTTATCAAAATGAGTTAAGTTAAAGCAACTTTAGCTTTCAACAATCACAAACTCTTCTCATGATAGAAGTTATCTTTCTTAAGCTCTAGGAATATATAAAAACCACAAATAAATGTTGCATTTATCCACTTAAAAATTGAAGCAAAAGAGCATGCTAGACAAGGGGTCGTCTTCAATAATCATATTCAAGTAAGGAAAATCGTGCACAGAGAGGCTTGAAACATCTTTACCTCTCAATTCGTGCCAATTTTAAGACACCATTCTGCTGTCTTAGTCCAAAGAAATACTGCTAAACTACACTGGATTACACCAACAAACAAAACAAGCAGCATTGTCTTCATCTAACAAAAGCAACATTGTCTTCAAGGCATCAATTTTCCAATCCTATATATATATAAAATCAAACTTTCTGAAAACCCAGTAACATCATTCATCTCAAGATAAATAGCAAAGTACCTGCTACAGCCATGATAAATAGCAAGATCATCAAGAGCACTCAAAGCAACACCACCCGGGACTGTGACCTACACAAAAGACACTGCCTTTCGACCAAATGACTTGCTCTTTCCTTCATCCAAGGACTTCACTCCACTACCGATGCAAAATTAAAAGCAGTAAATTAGAATAAAAGGGTGGGTTATTGCTAAAAGAGAAACGTTAGTTACCTCGGAATTTGGGAAGCTTGGGAGCCCTTGAACAAGGAAATAAATCTTCTCGCCGACATCTCTCTCTTAGGATTTGCACAAATGGCATTTGGGTTTCGCTACACCGATTTGCTGTTTGGGATTTAGCGGCACCGATTGGTCAACGTCGCCATAAACAACGTTTTTTTTTGGAGCATAGCAAAGACAGGCTGCGAACTCAATGTGGCCTGCTGGAAAGGCAGATTGAAAGAGAGAAAGAAATCACGAGTCGAAAACTGACTCAGTTGTCTTCTTTACCGGGCGGATTATCCGCAGTGAGAGCCAAAGGCCCATAATGGAAAAGCCTAAGTGAGTAGACTTTGGTGGAAGGGACTTAACTTATGGCTTGCAAAACTACAAGGACTAAATTATAAAACCATACACAATACAGAGACTAAATCATAGAATTTACTCAGCACAAGATATATCTTTTTTTCCATAGTTTCATTACAAGAGCAACAATGGAAAATAAATAAATAAATAAAATGCTGCATTTTCTATCATCAAATATGGAATCAAAATCTTTCTCGAGTAATATTTTCTTTTCTTTTGCCTTGTGGGGGTAAAATCTTACAACTCATTCATCAACATCACTGGACAGCATAAATGGCAACCTAGTGCCCTGTTCTTCTTCGACTCTCCCATGCCGATCCACTATCACTGATTTGCTTGAAGGGAAACCATGCTCGAACTCGATTGTTACATAAATATATATAATCAAGAATGAGAAATGTAGATACAATGCGATAAGCCTCGAAGTTCAGTCTTTCTACAGCCGTTGTAATGAGTACAGAAAGCAATGAAGCCAATGAGATAAGAGTCTGCAGTAAAGCAGAGAAAAGGAAACTAGCCTCTTTCATCTCCCACCCAGTTGTTCTTATCCTTTGGCCCAGTAGGACCTTCTTCTCCACAGAGTTCCACTGGAAACCCGTCAAATATGTTCTTTACTGAATATCTAAAACCCACGGGCAAATGATTAATTATCTTATCTAGCTCGATTCTTGAACCATAGACAATCGTTGGACCCCATTTTCCCATAAACTGCAACCAACAAGGCTCAATGAAATCACTACCTTCAAGATACTCTGCTGCAATAATTTCATAACAGGTGCTTGAATCCACGTATAAATTACTACGTGCTGCATCGTTCCGTATTCCTATTCCAAGTTTAGTGGAACCCTGGATGTAACACCCGGGATGAGGGAAGCTAGCATGTCCGTTTTTTGATGAATAAACAATAGCTTTGTTCCCCTCTATGTACTCCAAATCATAAGCATCAACCCATTCACCACCACTGTGCTGAGAGAAGTATATTCTCCACAGCTCTCCAGTAAAGTTGCAAATGCGGAGAGTGAAATGCTCCCAATCGCCTACATGCTGCCCAATCTTGCCAAGCGAAATATTCAATGGTCCAACTTTAAGAGTACCTGGCCCATTGAAGGGATAGAAAACCCACACTGCAAGATCAGTAAAAGTCCCACCAAGAGCAGGCTTCACATGAACGTAAAGTTTTGCACTTTCCAAGTTGCCCTGTTTGACAGTATTTCTTTTGTCATCGGAAGGCAAGTCTATCCAAAATGCACCATCATTTGTTCCACCGCCTGGCAAATTAGTGCCCTCTGCATCTATGGGTTCACCAGATGAATCCCCAGCTTTGTACAAGAGTGCTCCATTTTTCAAGAACCATGGCACAGAAGATGGCAAATAGACCTCATTGGGATGAAAGAAAACTGTAGGCCCATAGTGCTTCATGAGTGCATGTATTTGTTGGAGGTTTGGCATGGCATGTAGTTGGTTTAAATTCTTCAAGCATGCAATATTCAACTCCTCTTCAGAGGTCCAGTAGCCGCAGAAAAATGTGCCAACTGAAACACCTTTCCCTAGCACTCCTCGATGGCTGGGTCTTGTACTCAAAACTTGAACTGGTAGATTTAAAAATTTAGAATATGATTCAAGTAGTAGACGATAGGGTTCACATTCATCTGTCAGGTCTGCTCGAACACACCGTACTTCATCCAAATCTGGCTTGTCTGGATTGTTGGTGACTAGAAACCCCAAGGGCTTATAACCCTCAGGAGCCTGAGGAAGCCAGAAGAAGCCACATCCTCCATACTTCTCCTCACTTTCATCATCTGAACTCCAAACTAATGTATAATCTAGGGGTTTTACAAGAGTTGGTGAATTGGCAGCTTCTGGCTCGAAACAAGCCACCTCACGAACCACAAGAACAAAACCCCACAAGGGCTTATTGTTGAATTGGCAATAGTGGCCAAGGCTGTAGAATCCATTAGGCACTCCCACAGGCTTATAGAATGAAACTCCTTTTTTCTTGTCCTGCAAGAGATTGCTGCTCCAAATGAACTCAAACCTGGAGATTTTGAGGGCTTCAATTTTGCCCAAGTTTATTCTTCCAGAAGCAAATCCTTGGCCTGAAGTTAGCGGTAAACAAAACAAGAAACCATTAAGCAAACTACATTTCTAACTTGAAGGTTCCTCTTCAACACTCTATTTTACTATTCTTTTACTTTCCAATTTGTGGCATTTAAAACTATGACAAAATTTTGAGGCTTCAATAGCAGAGTATGGCAATAAAAGCAAAGAGAAGACTCCCCACAGAAAAACAAAAAAGGAGGCTTTTCCATTTATTTCGTATAGCAGCAACAACTCAAGAAACAAACATGGACACAGATGTCAGTGACAGTATTTAGAAACACTAACAAGAGAATTTGTGGGTGCTCGGAGTTTTTCAGATGTAAATACGATCAAATAACTACTAAAAGCTTGTATAGTTCTCAGGAGGGAATAGTTTCAAGAATACTTAATAGAAATTTCCTCATCTCTCTTCAAAGACTTGAATAAAGCCAAGGGAATTTACTTGCAATAACATTATCAAACAGAAACAGAGGATCCTATCAGAAGAATATATGGAGGAAAGAAGAGAGACGGGAAGGTGGTAAAGGGTGAAGTTGCTGCGGGGTAGAATTTTGGACGTATTTGATCCCATGGAATTCAAAACAATAATGCAATGAAACAACAAAAAAGACAACCATGTGCATTAGCATAGGGAAAAAATGGCAAAAACAAACAAATGCACAATAGCCTCGAAAACCACTTGTCATACAACTTCATTCATTAGGAGGCCAAAAAAATCTAGCCAAACCTACACATGCATAAGGACAAAGCAAAATCAAGTGAAATGCTCCCCACCAACAAGATGGCAATATTTTTTTTTTAATATATATATGTAAGTATATAAAGGCGAGAAAGCAAAGGGAAAACATCTTGAAGCTGAGAATTACCAGTCATGTTAATATATGAATAAAACAAGAATAAAATTCCGGGCTGCAACAAGGAGTGCATGATGCCTTATAATTTATAGAGGACATCCTCGTTTAAATGATTTGCCTGGTAATTAAAGTAACATGGGAAAAATTGAAGAAAGTATGAATAAGGTATGAAGAGCATACAAAAAATGATCCAAAATGATTGAATTCAGGACAATACCCTTCTTTATCCTAGGAATATAATTGAAGAAAAAAAATACCATTTTTAACGCCGCAAAGCTTGAATCACATTCAGATTCGCGAATGTGAGCCAAGAAAGTGAAGAGAGATTAACGGAAAACTTTTGCCTCTAGAGACTAATTGACAAAATCTTTGCACAAATGTTTCTTCTTTAAATCGGCCAACCAAAAAGTAGACTACAAACAAAACAACAGAGTCCAACTTGACAAGAAAACAAGCATGTTGAAAAAACATGGCGAAGTTCCAATCCTCATGAGAAATGAAACGTCAGCAATTAAACTCGGGCTTGATCAAATGCTTATATACAGTCACTCATGTACATCTAAGGGAAGAAGGAAGAAAGAGAACACCGAATAAACCATCCAAAAAAAAAGCATAAGCCCATGAATGATCCATGTTTATATGAAGAAGCAAAAATCCAATAAACCGAAAACACCCACCAACCAGAAAACAAATCAGAACCCATCATAGAATAAATGAGATAAGAAGACTAGAAAATAAAAATTGATGAAAAATGGGGGTACCTTGAGACCAATCGGGAAGAGGAGAAGGTAAAGAGAAGGTGTCGGGTTCAGGCGGCAACAAAATGGCGGTTTTCCTCCAATACAAACAGTTACACCAAAAATTTCTTTCTTCGCACCAAGACATTCTCCTTTTGCACCCAAATGGCTGAATTATCAACCTTCTATGTTACCCGTCAGAGAATATCACAATACTACTATGACCATCACCATCAACAACAACAACAAAGATAGTGTAATCTAGGACTTGGACATGTAGTAGAATTCAAGAAAGCATGTATTTTTCAAAGTTTCATGGGGTGGGATTTTTTTCTTGTTAAGTAATTGTTTGTCGATACACAAAATAAATGGCTGATTCACCTTGTTGTTGAGTGTTGATTGGATTTTGGGTCTCTCAGCAACTTTCGGTTTTCTTCTTTTTTATCTTTTAGTTTGTTATAGTATGCCAATTGATATTATTAAAATATCACGATATTTTCAAACCCTGCTATTTAACTAAATTTTTTTATTTTATATTATTTTATCATTTATTTATATTTTTTAGACTAATTACTAAATTTATCCACACAAAAAAAAGAGACATTGTTGATCAACAAGTAAGATCAATCATGATATGAGATCATCGTGACAACTATGGGCTATAAAGATGAGTGATGAGGGGTATTTTATTTTATTATCAGAAAAAGAATCATCATTGTTGATTTAATTAAATGGTCCAGATTGGTTATTATTAACTTAAAAATTAAAATGTAATGGGGTGAACCTTTCGTAGCCGACACTATTCAACCCCACCCAAAAAAAAATATTGTGGATGACACTTTTTATTTTTTAACCATTCATTTTGGTTCTCAAAGTTTTATTTTAGATAATTTAATCATAAATTAAGGTCAATTATTTCTGATTTTTTAGTCAATAGTGGAATTGAAAGAATAAAGAGTGAAATAAAAAAAGACTACAAACATGGGTGGCGAGCTAAAAGTTTGGAGAAATATACACTTTAATCCTCTAACTTTAAAATAACACAAACTATATGATTTTGGTGCCTCAATCTTTTTCAAATTTAATTTTGGTACAAAAGTTTATTTTTTAGTCCCTGATTGAGAAAGAAGAGAGAGAGGTCACTAGATTCCAGTAGTAGAGAGAGAGAGAAATATCATTGGTACTGATTTAGATCACCAAAACAGTTAATGTTTGTATCAAATTGTTTCATTTAATGAAGGAAATTCATATCATTTGTTTTTTTACCTTTAAAGTTCATGAAAATAATATATCTGAACTCAGTTTGATTTTTTATTTCGGGTTGATTTTGATTTTTGGGATGGTTTTTTTTTTTTTTTTTTTTTGAGACCATAGATATGTTTATCATGGTTTTTAAGGTGTTTTGTAGGTGTTTATGGTCAAAATAGATTGAGAAACATGTTTTGGTGTAAAAACAACTTAAGCCTTGATTTTCTAACTAATGTCGTGGCTGGAATTTGTGCAAATTAAACGACTCGTCGTTTAATTTTTTTTCAAAAACAATTGGGGTGAACAATATGACGCGTCGTCTGATTTTTTTTTCATAAAAATTTGCAGCTAATAACATGTCATCCATCCCAGTTGAAATAAAAAAATATAAGGACCTAGTCGTGCAGGCCTAATAAAACAGGCCCACGCGTGGGCCTTATCAAAATGGGTCAGGGAGGTTATCCTGGCTTGAGAGGCTCAACAGTGCTCAGCTTTTGCTTTTTTTTTTCTAAATTATTTTTTTGTAATTTTTTTTAAATTAATTTTTTTTGTTTTTTCTCTAATTTTTTTAATATTTAAATTAATATCATTTCTCTCTTTCATTTTGTTTAGAGAGCCTTTTTTAAATAACATTTATTTTTTTGTTATTCATTTAAATTCTGAAGAGTTTTTTTAATTCATCAGAATTGTTTTTACCTTTTGTATAAATAAACTTTATTTAAAAAAAATTATTTTCAGATAATATTTATAATATGTATAGCCTTATGTAGTGTTTTTTCCCCTTTTATTTTATTGAATCAATTTCATTTGTGTTTTTATTTATATTATTGTTTGCTTGAATAAAAAAATATTTTAATAAATAAATTTAGCAAACACAATTGAGTAAATGTCCCAACTTACGAGATTAAATATCTTGATCTAGATTTATCCCTCAATTTTTTCATTTTTATTATTTCTTATCGTTTATGGGTTTTTTTTATTTATTAACACACATAGTTCTCAATTTATTTGATTACATGTATGCATAAAAAAAATTATTTTCACTTAGAAAATTTTTAACTACAAAAACATGTCAAAAAAACTTGTGTATATAATTTTTTTATTTGAAAAAAATATCTAATCAACAGTAAAGCGCGGGTCAAGTATGAAGTTATTAATGTGGTGGTGTTACCACAATACCATTTTGTATCTTTGTTTTTATCCTATCACATATGTTTTTTTTATAATGATAGCATTTTAAACTTGATTTTATAGAAGTTAAAATAATTTATTTTTTATTTTTTTTGTATAAAAATTTATTGCATATTAGTTTCAACAAATCATGTATTTTTCTATATTTAATTTTTTAAACTATAACTAAAACTATTTTTTAATCTATTTTTTAAAAAATATAATATTAAAAGTTACAACAATATCAAACACACACTACATCTACATGGTCCCATGACTATGTCTGCCCCATTATTTTTTTCTTTTTATAACTATGTAACTTTTATTAATGAAAATTCAGATAAATTTTCTAATAAACTATATTTTTTATTTTTTATTTAATATTCTTTTCTCTATTTTTTTTACCTCACAAATATGTATCTATACTTTTAAAAGGTGTTTATTTAATAATTTTAATAAAACTAAAAACAATTAAAGATGTCATAATTCATAAATCTAAATATTTTAAATTTAGATTTTCTCACCAATTTGCTTATGTTTATCTACAACTAGGAGTTTTATATCCCAATAAAAGTTCTCATACCCGCATGTTATAGCAATTGGAACACAAAAGTCATTATGTAATGTAAAGCAATTTACATGAATCATTCCCAACTTTTATTATACTTAACAAAAGATAAACAAAACCTATTATATAATTTTTACAAGATACCTTCTTGCCAACACAATTCATCTTGCCTACTTATTACAAAAAAAACTATATGAAAGTTGTATTTAGATATATCTGAAGACAACCTACCAATTGTCCATCATGCAATTAGACAGTTTATCACCATATGTCCACCATACTACTAGGCAATTGCTAACACTTATATATTCATGTTGTCATCACTCAATTTTTATCTCTTTAAAAAAACAAAATAAAATTTAACAGATTTTTTACGGTTGTTGAGAAATGATCATAATAAAGAAATAAATAAAACAAAATCAACGAAAGAAAGAAAAATACAATTATGGATAAAATTAGATAAATAATAAATTTATAAAAGTAAGTGCTAAGCTAGAGTAGGTACTAAAAGGTTAGGAATAACTTCAAGAAATAATTAAGGGCTTAATTAAAAAAACTTAATTTGACTAGAAATAAAAGAGTTAAAGGACCAAGGGCCAAAAAGGAAAAGACACTAAAATTTAGGGGTCTTATTAATTTGACCAGGGGCTTAATTGAAAAAAAATTAAAACTAATATGCAATTTGATCAAAAATAAATGAATTAAAGAACCAATGACAAAAATTAAAAAAAAACACTGAAATTTAAGAGTTCTATTAATTCATTTAAGGGTGTAATTGAAGAGAGAAATCAAGATTGAGAAAATTACTATAAAATCACAAATTAAAAGGTCAAGGATCGAATTGAAAAAATGTTAAAATTGAAGGGCTATTCTTAATACAATCAGAGGTGAAATTGTGAAGGAATTGAGAGAAAAAAAAGGTGATATTGGTTAAAATCTAAAAATTAATGACTAAATTGTAAAAGGCACTAATATTGAGGGAATGTCTTGAATGCAATTAGGGGCTAAATTAAAAAAAAAAAAAACCTTAGGAGAAAAGTAAAAATTGACTGAAAATAAAGAAATTAAAAATGTAAAGACCAGCATGGAAAATGAAAGGAAAAAAAGAGAGCATAATTGAAACAATGTGTTTCACTAAAAAATTAAAAAAAAAGAAGTTCAAAACGATGTCTATTTGGCAAGGCCAAATAAACTTTTTCCTCCTCCTACATGAACAGACTTGCAACATGCATTAATTTTTGTTTTTTTTTCTCTACCTTGGCAGAATCTCAGCCCAAAACCCTCCACATTGCCCTTCTATAAAGCATGTCAAGGTAGCCAGTATGAGCATGTTGTACAAAATGTATAACAATATTGAAAGGTCAAGATTGACCCCATAAATTCAAAGGACACGATTGTATAAATACCTAACTACACTCTTTGTCTTCTTGTTCGAAGACAAACCATAGTCACGTAGAAGAATGATCCTCTTTGACCTATGCAGACCTATTCTTTCTGATATGGTTCAGCCTAAGATTCGGCTATGGGTAACTTATGATGGGGATTCAGTTGGGAGCTTGGGTTTAACAGGAAGAACTATTCAGCCAAGTGGGGGTTTCCCTTAAATTTTAATTTGTATTTCATTCGACCATGTTGGGTTTTCACGTTGAGATGCAATTGGTTAGATTAAGTTTGTTGGTGTTGATGGGTTCAACCCAATTATAAAAGAGTTGGTTTTAGCCAGATTTGATTTGGGCCTTGTGGATGTGCATGAGTTTGGGCTATATGGGGTTCAAAAGTGGCTAAAATTTTAAGATATTATGGTCCTTTTACGACAAAGATTTGTCAAAAAGCCTAGCTAAGTTTGAGTTTATGATGGGTGGTTACAATGCTGAATTGGAGAGGGATTATTGTGTCTTTATATTGGATAACAATTTTATATCTAACATGGAAATCAAGGTGTGGCAACATGTGAGAGTAAATTCTCCTATTTGTTTGTCCATTACAAGCAAGGATTCCTTTCCTTACAAGGAGAACAAGAGGCGACAAGTTTTAAAGGACTTTCTTTGTTGTCTTCTTTCCTTTCTCTTGCAGGATTTCCTTCCTTTAAAGGAATATTGTGAAATGATTTAAAAAAAAAGAATTTAACAACTCTCTTCCATATTTTTTAGAGCATTAATTTGACCAAATAAAAAAGAAGATCAAGCATTCAAGGAAGCATGTTCCAACCATTTAAATAGGTCTAAAAGGGGCGACAAACACATATTATTCCTACGTAAGTCAGACCTGACTACACAAAGAAATCAATCAAGCTAGGGATGGTTTTGGGAGCTTATTGTTTCCTTGTATTATTCTAAATAATTTACTTAGTTTTTATGTTGTTTTAAGTATATTATTTCAGTTAAGGTTTTTAAATCCAGTTAGGTTTGTTTTAGCCCATACTAAGTGTTTTAGGTCTGTTTTAGATATTAGGCTTGTGTTAGCTAAAAGCCCAATGGTTTTCAACCCAATATGGGTCCATTAAGCTTATTTATCTTAGGACTATATAATGCTTTTCTTGCTGTGGATTTTAGCAGCCTTCAAATTAATAATATTATTGTGTTTTGCTTAAAGCAAATGTGTTCTTTATTGTGACAAAGAAGAAAACATGACTTATTAAGGTATAACTGACCTTATGACATCAATTTGTGAATTTTGATACCCCTAGTTCTTAGTTACAAGTTAACTTAGGGTTAAGGTTCTTAAACCTGATTTTTAGCTTTCGGGGGAAGTATTGGGGTTGTTTGATCACGTGATCAAGTGGTCCGTATTAATTGGTATCAAAGTTAGGCTCCGGATCGAGTTATATCCCTTATTTCTTGTGTTTTCATTTCCGTGTTTTTCTTAGTGTTAGTTTCGTCTTCATCCTTGCATCTTTGTTTTCGGTTAGAATCCTTAGGGTAAGTTTTAATCATATTTTTTTATTTCCTGCATGATTTCTTGTTTATTCTCATTATTATTGTTCTTCTTAGGGTAAAAAAAGAAGAAGAAGAATTACACACCAAAAATGTTAGTTGGGTTAAATCTAGTTTGATTACATATGTTTCATGTCAGCCAATTAAAACACCTCAGAATTGACTCAAAATTCATATTCTGGTTATTTAGGGTGGAAACAAACCAATTATAAATTTTCAACTCATTCGGGTATCAATTTCTTAAGGTTCTAGATTTAGATTAGAAAGGGGTTGTTACTTATTTCTTTCATATCAACATATCAAACATTGTCGTAATTATGTAAAAATTGATATTCTATTTATTTGGGTTGAAAACGCACTAGATCTAGATTTAGATTAGAAAGGGGTTGTTACTTATTTCTTTCACATCAACATATCAAACATTGTCGTAATTATGTAAAAATTGATATTCTATTTATTTGGGTTGAAAACGCACTAGATATAAGTTTTTAGCTCAATTGGACATCGTTTGGTCTAGGGTCCATATTCAGTTCAAATTAGTGTTTTTGTATCGAAACTCTATTTATGTCATGTCTTCACCTCGTCTTGATATTATTTCTACGAATGCTATCAATACAGACTTCCACCATTGAATTTACTTATAATTAAAGGCTTTGAGTGAAATATGAGAGGAGAGTAAACACCTGAGGGAGTGGGGGAGGAAATACAATTTTGTTTTTATTATACCACTAACAAGATTTTACATATTCACAATGGCTGAGAAAAAGCAAGAAAAACCACCTCAAATGGAGACAAACCAACTACAACTTTAGATTCAAGGTCTGACATTAATGGTAGAGTGGTTTAATTTGGTGATGGGAAGAATGCATGAAATATTGGAAAGGGTGGAAAAGCGTGTTATTGATGAGGAACGTTATAGGGCTGATCAAGATGGAAATCATGTTAGGAGGCGTGAGAGGCATGTTAGTCTAGTTGTTGACATTGGTTTTGATGTGATAGGTGATGAGGATGATGATGTAGCATCTTGGGGCCATAGGAATAAAATTCAATAGCCTAGGAATCATAGGTTTCATAAGGTTATGAGGGTTGGTTAGTTCGGCCAAGGAGATGATTTTGGGTGATTTAGGAAACCGTGGTGCTATGGGTGTAGATAGGGATTTTAAACTAAAAATTCCTAGTTTCTAAGGTAGAAACGATCCTGAAGCTTATTTGGAGTGAGAGAAGAAGGTAGATTGAATCTTTGATTGCCATGTTTGTTCTAAGTAGAAAAAGGTGAAAATTATGGCAATTGAGTTTGTTGATTATGTTGTAGTATGATGGGATTAGATTGTGACTTTTAGGCGGAGGAATGGGGAAAGACCTATAGATACATGGGCTGATATAAAGGCTTTAATGAGGAAGTGATTCGTACAAAATCACTATTATAGAAAGCTGTATCAGAAATTACAGAGTTTAAGCTAGGGTTGTAGGAGTGTTGATGAGTATCATAAGGGGATGGAGGTCATAATGATTCAGACTAATGTAGTGGAGGATAGAGAGACCACTATGACTAGGTTTCTTAATAAGCTGAATCACGAGGTCGCGAATGTTGTGAAGTTACAACACTGAGCATATAATAGCTGTATCAGAAATTATAGAGTTGAAGGACATGATGCATATAGTCATGATAATGGATAGACATATTAAGAGGAGAGGAGGAGCACGACCACCATTCATCTGAGCACTTCTTCATCTTGGAAGCCTAATTCAAGGAGAGATATGGCTGCCCAAGTTCAACCTACTATGAGGGGGTTACGAGACTCGTAAAGAGAAGAAAGACACCTTCACATATGGTAAAGGTAAAGTTGAGACTTCAACTTCTTATAGTTGTGACATTAAATGTTATCATTCTTTGGGTTTTGATCATATTGCTTCATAGTGTCCAAATAAGAGGGTCATGGTTATAAAAGCCCATGATGAGATGGAGTCTGAAGATGAGGATAACGTTAAGGTAAAGGTGTCACCTTTGGCGACTGCTAGTGATGAGTGTATTGAGTATTCTGTTAAGGGAAATGTACTTGTGGTGAAACGAGCACTTAATATACATGTAAAGGTGAGAGGTTTGTAGAAGAAAAGGAGAAACATCTTTCATACGAGGTGTCATGTGCAGAATAAGGTATGTAGCGATCATTGACAGTGGTAGTTGCACTAATATAGCTAGTATAAATTTGGTGGATATGTTGAATTTACAAATTACTAAACATCATGTTCCTTATTAATTACATGGTTAACTAATTATGGAGAGGTGAATGTGCATAAACAAGTTCTTGTATCTTTTTCCATTAGGAAATACTGTGATGAAGTGTTATATGATGTAGTTCCTATGCATGTTGGTCCCTTATTATTGGGTAGGCCTTGGTAGTATGATAAGAAAGCTATGTATGATGGATTTTAGAATATGTTTTTGTTTGTGAAGGATGAGAAATATATAGTTCTTGTTTTTTTTTTTATTTCCTAAGCAGGTTTATGAGGATTAATTAAAACTTAGAGAGGATAAAAGGGCTGAAAAAGAGAGTTTGTATTTGAAGGAGATGGTTATTCAAAACATATTCTTTATTGACAAGGTTTTACAAAGTTTTGGTGATTATATATTGTTTTAGCTTTGTAATGATGATGTACTTTTAGTTGATGGTTTTCATGTTTTAGATTCAAGGTCGAATCCTTCAAAAGAAGGGAGGATTATATAGTTCAAACTATGGCTCGACCTTGGGTTACTCATGAAAGGGATTCTGTTGGGAGCTTGGGTTTGAGGGGAAGACCATTCAGCTAAGTGAGGGTATTTGTAAAGCTAAACAAAAATTTAGTGTTAGATCGGCCTATGCTAGAAAGAAAGTGAAGGAAACAGACCGACTTGTTTTAAGGAAATTGGTGCGGGGAGAAACCGACCTATCGTAAAGGGGATTATAGAGGATATAACCAACCCTAAGATAACCCAATAATGGGATAGAAACCAAAAATAACCAGCACCCAAACACCCCCTCTCATTTAAGAAGGGTATAAATGCAATGGGAGAAGAGAAGATGATCCTTCCTCTTTCCCAAAAACATCTAGCCAGCAGCCTTGGCTGCAACAATCTCTCTTTCCAAAACAGAACCAAGATAGCCTGCATGCAAGCCCTCTTGACTGTTTAGTGAGAAGAGAGTTAGAAGAAAGGAAAGAAAACCATGAAAGAAAAGTAAGCTGGAAGGGCCGACTGCTGCAATAGAGGAGAAAATTGAAATGAAGAAGAAAAACAACCATCAAACCTGCACTAAGACTGTCCAGTAATGTAAGGTAAGGCCAACACCATTCCTTGGTTGGGTATTACCCTAAATTTCGAACAAAAGGGAAGGGAAAGAACTCGAGAATGAGAGTTTAAGACCTTTACATTTAATCTCAAGATTTAGTAAACTAGGAGTGACGAACCTAAATGGAATGATGGACAAATGAAGATATGTGCAGATTCTTACAAAGAAATGAATGAGTGTGTGTGATTTTGAATGTGAAAAAGTAAGTAAGGGGTCGACCAAAATGGAAGGGATGGATGGCATGAGGATTGAAATGAAGAGATACATGGATTATATCCTTATTGAACTCCTAAGGACATGTAGAAGCTTAAACAGAAACTAAATTGATGTTTATGTCTTAATTCTCACAAATGATTGATGAATTTGTATGGGATATCAAATGGAATGATGAAAATGCTTGGATTGTGGTCTTGTTGGACTCCTAAAAACATCTTTATGCTGGAGTTGAAATTATATTGATGTTCATGCTTTGATTTTATTATGAGATTAATGAACTTGCATGAATCTGGTTCAAATGAATGAGAATGTGGTTGCGGCATGATTATTATGATTATACTTGTGTTAATGACATAAATTCTGCATACGTGGTGGTTGAAGTTATGTGAAAATGAGTTGGATTGATGTTAAGTGTAAAATTATATTGTTAGTAAGCCTTAGAATCATGCTGGAGCAGTAATAAAAATTACATCATGATCTAATGCTTTGGTTTCGTTGTATAATAAATGAACATGTATGTTTGTGAAACATGCGAATAGGTATGCATTGAGAAATGTTATTATGAATATATTTGTGATAAAATATGATGAAATTGCATGTACAAACTAAGGAGTAATGGGCAACAAGGTTTCGGCAACAAGAATGGAATGGCATTCTTATAAATGTTTGTGAATCATGAAGGAAACTATGCATGATAAACATAGTTAGAATGACATGAGATGAATTGGAAATAGAACCTTTATGTGTTGAATAATCATATTAGTTATATAGGTGCATTAATTACCATGATACAATTGTGAATATAAGAATGTATGGTTGTAGCAATGCTAGGTGTTGATCTTGGAAGCGATGACTAGGGAGAAACCTTAGTAAATGTACTTACGGAGATGTTGTTTTTGTGTTGCATAATAATGTATGACGATTTGAGTGTGGTGGGTGATGATTATATTCAGCTAGGTTGGATACAATTGTGAATATAAGAATGTATAGTTGTAGCAATGTTAAGTGTCGATCTTGGAAGTGATGATTTGGGAGAAACCTTAGTAAATGTACTTACGGAGATGTTGTTTTTATGTTGCATAATAATGTATGACGATTAGAGTGTGGTGGGTGATGATTATATCCTGCTATGTTGTAATATAAGGAAAAACACGTAGTGTAAACCTTACATGTAGCCTAGGGAGAAGGCAAAACCAGAAATGACTCACCTTGTCGCTAACGATTTTTGAATCGGCAGCGACTTAGTTTGCGTTGATGATTTCTAAGTTGACAGCGACTCAGTTTTCGTTAATGATTTTTATGTTTACAATATGATATGTGCGCTGATGATTTTAACATCAACCATAGAACTAAGTTGCGTTGATGATTTCTGAGGCGGTATGGACTTAGTTTACATCAATGATTTTTGTGTTAACAGTAGGACATGTGCGCTAACGATTTCAGTGTCAGCCGTAGAATCAGATTGCATTGATAATTTCTGGGTCGACCGCGACTCAGTTCTCGTCAATGATTTCTGAGTCAGCAGTAGCCTATGTGTGCTAACAATTTCAGCGCCAGTCATAGGACTAGCTTGCATTGATGATTTCTGAGTTGTTAGCGAATCAGTTTTCGATGGTGAATTTTGTGTCACCATCGAATCAGTTTTCGCTGCCAAATCCTAGGTCACCAGTGAATCAGTTTTCACTGTCGAATTCTGCGTCACCAGTGAATCAGTTTTCGCTGTCGAATTCTGTGTCACCAGCAAATCAGCTTTTGCTAACCATTTTCTGCGACAAACTTCCATGTCAAAAATGATGTAAATGCTTGTAACGATTTCATTGTATGATTGTGTAATATGTGGAACACTTGAATGTGAATATGCATATTTTTAGAATATGTATGGTGACGAGTTATATGAATATCAAATGCGAATGTGTTGATTTGTGATCATTGATGTGTTGGGTGGTACGACCGGGATTGAACCTGTGACCGGACAAGGACACCTCACGGGATGAACAGGTAGGTGGCTTCCACCCTTTCTAACATAACGTTAATTCCCTAAAGTGAATTTATTACAAAGGATCTTTTAACGTGTTATAGCTAGTACAAAACTATTATGGAACGCTTGTACGGAAGGATCTACTATTGTGATATAATAAATGTTAAATTATTATGAAATGTTTGTACGAGTACTGTGAAAGATTTTTATTGTGTTATAATGAATGTTAAATTGTTATGGAATGTTTGTACGAGTATTACGAAGGGTCTATCATTGTGTTATAATGAATGCTAAATTGTTACAGAATGTTTGTATGTGTTTCTTTCCTATTTTTGAAAACATTAATTCAACCAAATAAGGGAAGAAGATCAAACTTTCAAGGCAATATATTCCAAGTATAGAAAGAGGTTGGAAAGGGATGACAAACACATATTATTCCTATGCAAGTCAGACCCAACTACACAAGGAAATTAATCAAGCTATGAATGATTTTGGGGGATGATTGTTTCCTTGTTTTATTCTAAATATTTTACTTAGTTTTTATGTTGTTTTAAGTATTATTTGAGCCATAATATTTCAGTTTAGGTTCTTAAGTTCAGTTTAGGTTCTTAAGTTCAATTGTCTTTGTTTAGGCCCAAATTAAGTGTTTTAGGTATGTTTTATTCATTAGGCTTGTGTTAGCTAAAAGCTCAATCGTGATCTTAGGACTACATAATGTTTTCCTTGTTGTGAATTTTAGCAACCTTCAAATTAATAATATTATTGTGTTTTGCTTGAAGCAAACATGTTCTTTGCTATGAGAAAGAAGTAAACCTGACTTATTAAGGTATAATTGATCTTGTAGCATCAATTCATGAATTCCAATACCTCCAGTTGTTAGTTATAGGTTAACTTTGAGTCAAAGTTCTAAAACCTTGTTTTCAGATTTCTTGAGGAAGTATCATATTCATTAAGATTTGCTTGACCACGTGATCAAGAGATTCGCATCACTCACCCATGTAGATAAACCACTAGCATATTAGGAATAACATATCGATTAGGAATCGAAGACAAGTAGCAATACAGCTTGTCGCACGTCACCCGAGCGGCAACTTGGCGATTCTTCGTTTCACTGGCTTGATTGGTTCTTGGGAGTCGCCACCTAGTATTTAATTGAGGGCTATTAGGAAACCCAGATGTACTGGTCTTGTCAGAGATTCACGGGTAAGGGACTGGTTATGGTTAGGGAAGGTATTAGCACCCCTAACGCACCCTACCTGAGGTAAGCTGCTTCATGGCTTTGATGTGTTAAATAAGTTTTAAAAATTTTGGTTTTTTTCATCGAATATTAGAAATATGACTTACATGAAAGTTCATAATTCTTGACCTTCCTCAGCACCCCTCTTTATTCTTTACAATTTTATAATAAAATAAAATAAAACATCCATAAAACAAATACAAACACACACATTCACTTTTACTATATTTTTTTTCTTTTTTCTTTTTTTTTCTTTTTTCCTTTTTTACATACAAACTACAAATTATAAAAATTCAAAAAAAAACTAAACAAAATTACATTAAACAATTTAAAAATTACAAAAACAACCTATAAAAAATTCAAAGCCTCCTGGAATCTGCGGGAACAGTGCTGAGGAAGGTTTCTGGGCCTTTGAACAGTAGGGCGTGTCTGCTCCACGCGCCACCGCCACTAGCAGCGCCTGGGTTCACGCGCCGCAGCCGGAGATGCAGGCAAGCAGGGGTCAGTCACAGCTTCATCCCCTCTTCCCGCCCTCGCCGGCGGTGAGAAACAACGTCACCTGTAAAGCCAAGAAAACACCACAAACAGTCGATTTGTTTTCTGTTTTAGATCTGCTTTTATTTTTTGCTTTCTATCTGCTGTTCTTTTCTTCTTCCCTGGTGGCATATCTGCCGTGGAGGACCCAACGTTGTGAGTAAGGAGGCGGTGTTGCTGTGATGGGAAGGAGACGCCACTGCAAGGCTGGTGGGGAGGAGATGAGGAAGACAGCGGGGGTTACTGCTGAAGGCTGGTCTGCGCCGATGAGGGGAGCTGTGTCGCATCTGTGCTGATGAGGGAGATCATGGCCTGTGGCCGGTTGAAGAGGGAAGATGTAAATCCCGAGAAAAAAACCAAGGCTGGATTAAATTAAAGAAAATAAACTAAACTAAAAAGAAGTGGGGGCAAGAACGAATACACTTAAAGAAAATGGGGCCTAAATGCAAATAAGAATAATTATAGAGCATAAATACTCCTATTCTCACCAAAAACAGATCTGCAACTACGTAAAGAAAGAAAAGAGGGAGTTTTTATATCTATTTTTTTTACAAATCAAGAGAGAAACACCAAAATTTCAAGAACCCATCCCTGATGGGAAAGGGATTAACAAGAAAAAATTGAGCAAGAAGAGAAGAGGGGAGGGTCAGCTGTCATTAGAAAGAAAAGGAGGGATCGAAGCCTTGATTCGCACCAGGTAAGATATTATAAACCTGGTCTTATGAGTCATTTCAAGTCGATTATGAATTGATGCCTGGACGTAAATTTATATTGAGTTCTTAGACTTGAATTGAAAAAAAAAAGAGGAAGTAAGAGTTGTTAAAGTAAAGAACTTCGTGTGTTGTGTGTAAATGGAAAGGTGATGAATTTGGACAGTTTCATCTCTTGACCTTCAAAGAGATTTTGGGTAGGAGAATGAAGGAATTAGGATCAAGTTTCTTCATAGAAATTGTAGTTTTGGATGTTTACTAACTAATGAAATTGGTCTTGCTCAATTTGGAGTCATAGAACTTCAGTTATGGGTCACCAACCGAGACTGGGTCATGACAGACCCTATAGGGTAGTAGGTCTGGTTCATTGATGAGAAATTTTGACTATCTTAGAGGCAGAACTAGGTTCTTCTCAAAACATAGAACTTGTAGCCTCATGTCTTACCTTTCCAACGCCATAAATTTCGCTTGAATTGGATTCTATAACTCCAGATATAGTTAAAAATCTGAGGAGAGGTCAGACAGTAATAGTTCAAAAATAAGATAGTAACAGTTCGATGTCTAGACAGTAACAGTTCAATGTCTAGACAGTAATGGTTCAAAAACAAGACAGTAATAGTTCAATGTCTAGGCAGTAACGGTTTAAAAACAAGATAGTAACAGTTCAATGTCTAGACAGTAACGGTTCAAAAATAAGACAGTAACAGTTCAAAAATGGACAGTAACAGTTGGACAGTAATAGTCCAAGTGTTTGTTAATGAGCGATTTTGATATCTTAGAGGCAGAACTGGGTTCTTCTCAAAACATAGAACTTGTAGCCTCATGTCTTACCTTTCCAACACCATAAATTTTGCTTGAATCGGAGTTCTATAACTCCAGATATAGTTAAAAATCTGAGGAGAGGTCAGACAGTAACAGTTAAAAAATGGACAGTAATAGTTGGACAGTAATAGTCCAAGTGTTTGTTAATGAGTGATTTTGGCTATCTTAGAGGCAGAACTGGGTTCTTCTCAAAACATAAAACTCGTAGCCTCATATCTTACCTTTCCAACGCCATAAATTTCGCTTAAATCGGAGTTCTATAACTCCAGATATAGTTAAAAACATGAGGAGAGGTGAGACAGTAACAGTTCAAAAATGAGACAGTAACAGTTGAACAGTGATAGTCCAAATATAAAGAAAGGAATGATAACTAGGATTGGACAAAGAACGACAGTAATAATGAGTGAAATGAGAAAAACATAAAGTACTAAGAAATGACTGAAA
>Ga0325403_1000292_pt1 | contig 32041 bp, 19 predicted proteins | sample PopdelMetagenome_19_FD_205665 | JGI IMG/M metagenome (GOLD analysis project Ga0325403, IMG submission 205665) | Populus deltoides microbial communities from Bellville, Georgia, United States - Xylem-PdKOR-R4 | ecosystem: Host-associated > Plants > Phyllosphere > Stem > Wood/Secondary xylem... | reverse complement strand
AACCCGTACGGGAAAGGTTCCGTCCACGAGAAATCATAAATCTAGCGAAGAGAAAAAAAGTCCAAAGTGTGGCCTCCCCCGTTCCTGTCGTGTACTCTACTCGTGACCACGCTTCGCTCCATGTTCATATTATTTTTTCAGTTAAGTATTTCGATGCTAGATTCTTTTTAGGAAATATTTACTACTCTGATTGTTGTTTTTATACAAAATTAATAAAAATCCAATTTTTTATTAGTGATTATTATATTTACGTTGTAAAACTATGTACAATGAAGCATGCAATAATAAAATAATATAATTAATAAAGAGTAAATAGAATATATAAGAACAATAGAGATTAGAGGATGGAGAGAGAGCATTTTTATTTCATATGAATTTATAATTATATGTGTGTATCCTAATGAAGGGATGTAGGAAGAAATCTAGACTTCCATATACAATATATGATTTTATAACATTCCTCCTTGGATGTCTAGTATACAGCCTTACAAATTGAAAACTGTCTAATTAAAAACCTTGTTAGGAAAACCCAATGAGACAAAACATAGGCAAAAGAAAAATGAGTGCAATGCGTATTAACTCCCCCTCATGAATATATCATCTCAAGTCTTTAAGCTGTCTCATTCCAATATTGCACTGCAATCCTTCAAACCTTGTAGTTGGTAATGCTTTAGTGAACAAATTTACTAGATTATCTTTCAAGTGAATTTGTTGAACATCAATGTCACCACACTTTTCAAGGTCATATGTGAAGAAGAATTTTGGTGAGATATGCTTTTTCCTATCTCCTTTGATGTATCCACCTTTTAATTGAGTTACATATGCAATATTATCTTCATACAGTATGGTTAGAGTTCCTTTACTGAAAGATAAACCACATGTTCTATAAATATATTGAGTCATTGATCTCAACCATACACATTCACAACTGGCTTCATAGATTGCAAGTATTTCAATATTTGCTTTGTAAATCTCCATAATATAGTAGTATTACTACACGTAAAGAGATAACCTGTTTAAGATCGATCTTTATATGGATCAAATAAAAATCTTGTATCAGCATACCAAACTAAGCATCATTTGAATAAAATAAGCTCATATACGTATTTCCTTCTAGATAATGAAAAATGTATTTAATGCTTATCCAACGTCTCCGGGGAGGAGAAGAATTATATCTTCCTAGCAAGTTCACAAAGAATGCTATATCAGGTTGCGTATTATTAGCAAAATACATTAGCGCACCAATTACACTAAAGTATGATACTTCAGGACTAAGTAATTCTTCGTTATCCTCACGAGGTCTAAAAAGGTTTTTTTTCACATCAAGTGACCGAACAACTATTGGTGTACTCAATGGGTGTGTTTTATCGATATAAAATCTTTTAAGGACCTTTTCTGTGTAAGTTGACTGATGAATGAGAATTCCATCTACTTAATGCTCTATCTACAGGTCAAGACAAAATTTTGTTTTTCCCAAATCTTTCATCTCAAACTCTTTCTTTAAATAATTTACTGTCATTAGTATCTTTATAAGTTCCAATAATATTTAAATCATCAACATACACAACAATAATAACGAAATCAAATTCTGACTTTTTTATAAAAACACATGGGCATATAGGATCACTATTATACCCTTCTCTCAATAAATATTTACTAAGATGATTATACAACATGCGTCCTGATTACTTTAACCCATATAAGAACCTTTGTAACTTGATTAAGTGAACTTTTTTGGGATTTGAATTATATGCTTCAAACATTTTAAATCCTTCAAGGATTTTCATATAAACATCATTATCAGTTGACCTATATAAATAGGCTGTGACTACATTCATTAGACACATATCTAGCCTTTCATGAGTTGTTAGGCTAATGAGATACTGAAATGTAATTGCATCTACTATAGGAGAATATGTTTCATCATAATCAATGGCAGGTCTTTGTGAAAACCTTTGTGCCATAAGTCGTGCTTTATATCTTACGATTTCATTTTTCTCATTTATATCCAACTGGTTTTACACCTTCAAGTGTTTGGACTACAGGTTTAAAAACTTTATGTTTTGCAAGTGAATTTAATTATGTAAAGATTGCTTCTTTTCATTTTGACCAATCATTTCTACGTCGATATTCTTCGACAGATTTAGGCTTAAGATCCTTATTTTCATTAACGATATCAAGCAATATATTATATGAAAAGATATTGTCAATAATTATTTCATTTTGATTCCATCTTTTCTTTATAGAAACATAACTTATCAAGATCTCCTTATTTTTACTGTTTTCATGTACCTGAACCTCTTTTGGGGTTTTATGATTAGTTATGTCTATCTCCTCATTTTCTTTCTCAATAATGCTAATTTGATTATTTGCTCCTTTATTTTTTTGAGGATTTTTATCTTTTAAACCAATTAGTGTACCACACTTCTGGCGTGCCATAGACTTATTTGCTATAATATTAGTGGATTGTTCTGTTGGGACTTTAATTCAAGCTGAAGCATTTATAGCTGGTATATGATATTTGGTTACTCCTTTTGAGTTAGTGAATGCATTCAGTAGCTGATTTACAATGTCTTACAAATGAAGTATCTTTTGAACTTCTTGTTCACATTATTTTGTACAAGGATCAAAATTTAATAATGACAATGCATTCCATGTAATATCTTTATCCAACTGTTTAATTTCTCCTCCTAATGTTGGAATCATAGTCTCATCAAAATGACAATTGACAAATCATGTCGTAAATGAATCACCTGTTAAGGGCTCAAAATATTTAATTATTGATGGGGATTTAAACCCAATATATATTATTAGCCTTATTTAAGGACCCATCTTTGTATGTCATGGCGGATAAATTGGAATATATACCGCACAACCTAATGTTGGAAATGTTTGGATAAATTGGAAGGTTACTGCTGGAGGAGTGCCTGTTGTCGCTGTTGGTTTTAGACGCGGTTGCAGACGAAGCTAAAAATGGTGGCACGTTGGTTGGTCCATTTTGCTCCTTTTTTTTTTTTTTTTTTTTTTTCTGTTTCTCATGTTTATGGAAGGAAAGGAAGGCTTCTGCTGGTTCTGCCATTGCGGCTTAGAAAAGGTGTGGCTTCTGCTGGTTCTGTCACTACGGCTGAGGAAAGGTGTGGTTACGGAGGAGGTTACAGTTGGGCGAGTAGCTCAGCTCGTTTTTGGTTGTTGTTGGTGTAAGCCACTATACAACAGAGATGGTGGTGGTGGTGCTGTTCACGACTAAGAGGACAATGGACGTCGACACGGCCAAGAGGAGCACCGTGAGACTTTGCTGGCAGAGGCTGCTGTCCCTAGGGAGAAGAGAAAAGGCGTAGTACCAGCCGAACTGTGGGGGAGCTGGTGTCGAGTTGTGGAAGAGAGAAGGGAGACTGTGATGGAGAGAAAACCTACCCAGTGGGAGGGATTCTCGTTTGTTCTTTGTTTATAAAACAAATGGTAAAGATGGGGGCAACAACCCTTTTCCCCAAGCAATAGATTTAGGTTTTCTTTGTTTTTGTTATTCTGTAATGTGTTCCCTTTCTTTTTTTTTTTTAATATTCACCTCCAAGGGTTTCTTGTCATAGTCTCCCCTTGGGGTTTTGTTTAATCACCTCTCTTATGCATAAACTGAGATCTATATTTATAGCACAAGAGTCTCATCGTGTATAAGAAATAAAATCACAACCAAACTCATTCTCTTCCTTAAAGTTTGAATTTGATTAAGAATCAAATTCGAAAGCAGATAATTATCATTATCTTGAAGATAAGGATAGAATGACAAAAACACATTGTAGTCTCTAGTTTCCGCACAAGCTGTCAAATCACACTTTTTATAGAAATAAATCTCTGATATTTTAATTTTACATTTTAAACCCGGTAAAATTAAATTAAAAGCTAATGGGCCAAAATTTGGGTTACAACACTAAGTATGAATATGACAATAAAATGTTCAATATTTATTCCAAATGACATGCAATAATCATTAAATTCTTGGGGTGAATTCACCAGCATTGTCAAAATGAATAGTCTTAATTATATAATCTGTAAATTATACTTGCAATCTAATAATTTGAGCAAGTAATCTCGTAAATGTCAGGTTGCGAGTTGATAATAAACACACATGTGACCATATTGTAGATACATCTACTAAAACCATAAAATATCTAAGTAGTCTAGATGGTGGGTGAATGAGCCCATAAATATCATCTTAAATACGTTTTAGAAATATTAGAACTTCAATCCCAACTTTAATTGGTGATAGTCTAATGACTAGTTTGCTTAAGATCAAGCAGCACATGAGAATTCCTTGAATTAAAGAATCTTCTAGTTCTTTTATGGATGACCATGTGAATTCTTGATAATTCTTCACATCATTATTGATCCAAGATGGTCTAACTGGTCATGCCAAATAATAAAATTATTTGGTTTATTGAACTTTTGGTTCATTATTGCATTGACTTTGATTGTACTAGTACTTGTGTGGTACAAACCTGAAGATAAAGCATGTAAGTTTTTCAATTTTTGTTTTTCAGTAGAGATATTTGATACGATGTAAAGATATTCTATACTATTTTCATTGGCAATCTCAATACGGTACCCGTTTAGTCGTATATTTTTTAAACTTAATATATTTCTCCTTGATTTAGTATAAAACAAAGCATTATCAATAATAAATTTTATTCCATTAGGAAGCATTATATTAGCTCTTCTGGAGCCTTCAATCATATCTGCTGAACCTAATATTGTATTCACTTTCACTTTCATCATTCTCATATTTGAAAAATATTGCTTATGCTTGATAATGGTATGTGTCGTTGCACTATCAACTAAGAATTTATAAATGGAATCCATCCGTTGGAATTTCACAAAGAGTTGTGAAATATTTACTAAATATGCCATAATCACCGACGCTTCTATAGACGGAATCCATTCGTCGGTATTTCACAAAGAGTTGTGAAATATTTACTAAATATGCCACAATCACCGACGTTGTGGTCCGTCAATGATTTACTATTGGCAATCCAGATGGAATAATTTTGTCGGTATATTTCCAGCGGGAATATTTTTCTGCGTGCATTTTCTGTCTGTAAAACCATTTGTTATCTTTTTTTTACCGACAAGAGTAGTGACCGAACATGGAATCACCGACGAACAGTATTCCGACGAACAAATTTCTTCGGGGAAGTCGTTGATAAAAGTTTTACTGATAGAATGGTAATCTTACACTGATGGAAAATGATCGTCGGGAAAACTATTAAATGTTGTAGTGAAATTCATGCTTCTACTTCTTACCAAATATGATTGTCTGCTTCAAGATGAAAGCGAGAAGTAATTTGTGATGATAACGTGTTGTAAAACTTTGTATCATGAAGCATACAATAATATAACAATATAATCAATGAAGAGTAAATAGAATATATAAGAACAATGAAGATTAAGGGGATGAAGAGAGAACACTTTTATTTCATATGAATTTATAGTTATATGTGTGTATCATATCCTTTCAACAATGCTCCTATTTATAGGCACATGTATATAAATATTTTTAAGCTCAAAGATCATAAGAAGATGTAGATTCAAATGAACTTGAAGGTATTCAAATGAACTTCATGATGATGAATGAACATAATAATGAAGGGGTGTAGGAAGATATCTAAACATCCACATACAATATATGATTTTATAACAATTTATTTATTTTCAAATCATGTAAAATATTACTAACCTTTATTTTTTTGTTTCGTTATCGTGATATTATTTAATTGGTCTAAAAATAATATATAACTAGTATAATAACTATACTAATTATTAAATAATAACTATACTAGTAAATAATAATTATACAATTTATTTATGCTTGAAATTTTCAATAATTTTTTAGTTAGAAAAATCGAATTGACTTGCTAGTATCAAGAAAAATATTGCAAACTTTAATACTAATATTCAGCTTGACATCTTATGGCTTAGTTAGAAGGCTGCCAATTAACTATAACTAAAAGGGATTAGTGTTTTATTGTAGCGAGAGTTACTATAGACTGTGAGTGCTTTCACTCTAAACTACACTGTTTTGGTTTGCTCTTTGCTAAAAGCACTGTAAATTAGGGAGATGTAATGATAGGGTTGCCTTTGTCATAAAAAGTTGTAAAGACTGCAGGGGGGTGGGGAGAAAATGGTCAGTTCAGATTTTGATGGGGTTCCACGACCCAGGAAGTAGACACCTGGTACTCAGCTTCAAGCCTTGACACCAGGGCCAGACCCGCACGCTTGGCAGCAGCCCAGGAAACAGACACTATGTTGTGTTTTGGGTCAACAATTGTAGTTAGGGGCATTGCCTTCTCTGCCAAAAGCTATTGGGTCTAGATATTAAGCCAAGCCCAAAACAATTCCAAAAGAAGCTAACATCGTTAGGTCCTGCTAAACCAGACCCAAAACACTTCAAAAAGAGGCTGGGTTTGGCTATGCCACACCCAATGATATTATTATTATTATTATATATATATATATATTATAAATATTATAAATTTTATTATTATTAATAGTAAAAATATTATTTGTATTATAAATATTATTTTTTTATTATAATTAAAAGTATTAATATAAAAAATAGTACTATTTGTGTTATAAATATTATTATTTTTATTATAATTAATAGTATTAATATTAGAAATAGTATTATTTGTGTTATAAATATTATTATTTGTACTATAATTAAAAGTATTAATCTCAAAAATATTATTATTTGTGTTATAAATAATATTATTTTTACTATAATTAAACTTATTAATATAAACATAGTATTATTCGTGTTATAAATATTATTTATTTTACTATAATTAATAATATTCATATTAAAAATAATATTATTTGGATTATAAATATTGTAGAGCTCTGGGGGTGTTTCCCTGTTGTGTTTTTTTTGTCAAGAATTGCAGGGGGAACATTATCTCCTCTGTCAAAAGCTATTGAACCTAGCTTCACACTTGGACCTAACATTGTTGGGTGTGGTTGCAAAGTTAGGCCCAAAACTTTTTCAAAAGGAGCTAACAGCGCTGTGTCCTCCTGACCAGAAGAACTCAATAGTGTTGGGACTAACAAAACACTTCAAAAAAGAACTGGAAGTGGCTACCCAGCTAGACCTATCGATCTAGCTGTTGTGCAGCCATATGCAAAAATATTATTATTTTTATTATAATTAAAAGTATTAATATTAAAATAGTATTATTTATGTTATAAATATTATCATTTTTATAATAATTAATAGTATTAATATAAAAAAATTATTATTTGTGTTATAAATATTATTATTTTTATTATAATTAATAGTAGTAATATTAAAAATAGTATTATTTGTATTTTAAATATTATAAGAACTTAGGTGAGTCGAGTTTAATATTATTATTAACATTGTAAATATTATTATATTCATTAATATTATTAAATTTATAAAAACTATTATTACTATAAAAAAACAAAACATAGAATTGATTTAAATGGTAAAATCAATTATTATTATTATTATTATTATTATTATTAACTTGGATCAAACATCTTTTTCCAGACCAAAGAAACTTGAGGCTGGAAAGGGGTACCTCACTCAAGTAGCTTGGGTGTGGCTAGAGTGCAGACTCAAATCCTTTGGGTCTTACACCATGCCTGACCCAAGACTATTGGTTCTTCGTCAGAACCCAATTCTCTTAGGCTGCTGTGTCAGGATCCAATGCTCTTGAGTCCGGTATCAGGACCCAAAGCTAATAGATCTTGTGCCAGGACCCAATTCTCTTGGGTCCAGCGTCAAGACCTAGTCATGGTTGTCAAACTCGCGAATTGATTCGTAAAATCATATGACTTTATGAGTCAACACAGATATAACATGTAAAATCGGGTAAAAAAACTCAAAAACCAGCAAACTCAATCAAAATCGGTGGATCGAGTTTTCCAAGTTTGACAAATTAATAAGAAATTATTGACTCTTCTCAATTCTCTCCTCTCCATCCCATTTGTCTCATAAAAATTCTCCTTTTTCCTTTCCCCAAATCTCACATTCTCTGATTCTCAAATCTCAACCCTAGCAGTAGCAGACTATCACCAGCAACGCCTGGGATTGCATCTTCATCTGCAAAGTCTCTGAGTGCAGCCCCCTCACCTTCTCATCTAGCTGGCCTTTGGCGCGCTGCATCACTGTTGGAACCTGCACCCAGGGCAACCCCGCAACTTTGTGTTAATGGAACTGTTTCTCATACGTAATCCCAACAGATTAAAGATCCTACAAACGGGGAATCAAAAGAGTTTGATGAGACGCGTGAAAAACTTCAGATGATCAGGGTGAAATTCTTTCGACTTGCATATAGACTTGGGCAGACTCCCTATAATGTTGTTATTGCACAAGTTTTATATAGATTGGGATTAGCTGAGTAGCTGTGAGGTAGAAATGGTGGTCGTGTTGCTGGTTTTGATCGTGCCAGTGCCATGGCAAAGCATCTTGACTTTTGAGGTTGCTGGGCAGGAAACCCTTGATTTCTCTTGTACAATTATGGTTCTTGGAAAGAAAGGTGTTGGTAAAAGTGTTGCGACTTGCATATAGACTTGGGTAGACTCCCCATAATGTTGTTGTTGCATAGGTTTTATACAGACTGAGATTAGTTGAGTGGCTGCAAGGTAGAAATGGTGGTTGTGTTGCTGGTTTTGATCGTGCCAATGCCATGGTAAAGCATCTTGACTCTTGAGACTGCCGGGCAGGAACCCCTTGATTTCTCTTGTACTATTATGGTTTTCGGAAAGAAAGGTGTTGGTAAAAGTGTTGCGGCTTGCATATAGACTTGGGCAGACTCCCCATAATGTTGCTGCTGCCCATGTTTTATACAGATTGGGATTAGCTGAGCAGCTGCGAGGTAGAAATGATGGTTGTGTTGCTGGTTTTGATCGTGTCAATGCCATGGCAAAGCATCTTGACTCTTGAGATTGCCGGGCAAGAACCCCTTGATTTCTCTTGTACTATTATGGTTTTCGGAAAGAAAGGTGTTGGTAAAAATGTTGGGGCTTGCATATAGACTTGGGCAGACTCCCCATAATGTTGCTGCTGCCCATGTTTTATACAGACTGGGATTAGCTGAGCAGCTACGAGGTAGAAATGGTGGTTATGTTGCTGGTTTTGATCGTGCCATGATAGAACATCTTGACTCTTGAGATTGCTGGGCAGGAACCCTTTGATTTCTCTTGTACAATTATGGTTCTCAGAAAGAAAGGTGTTGGTAAAAGTGTCACTATCAACTCTATATTTTATGAAGTGAAGTTTGGCACCGATGCTTTCAAATGGCCAGGTTTGCTTTATAAATGTTGGTAAAAGTGTCCTTGAGGTAGAAATGCTTACAGGATTGAGTTGAGTTGGTTCTTGAATTGTTTTTGTATTTAGATTGTTTATTTTAAATTTGTTAATTATTAGTTAATGAAAAGTTGTTTAAATTATATTAGAATTTATATTTGAATCATATATTTTAAAGTATTTGAACTATACATAAATTTTTATTTGAATCGTCTATTTTAAGGTACTTGAACTCTATATGAAAAAAAAATTCCTTATGATTTTTACGATCCATTTTTACTATCCGAATTTATTTTACATTTTCCATGCCATTTTAAAAATATGTTTTTGACAACTTTGGATTCAGGGCTAATGAGTCCGGTGTCAGGAGCCAAGATTCTTGAGTCTTGGGTTTCTAAATATAATTAAAAGTATTAATATAAAAAAATATAATTATTTGTGTTATAAATATTATTTTTTTATTATAATTAAAAGTATTATTATTAAAATATAATTATTTGTGTTATAAATATTATTTTTTTATTATAATTAAAAGTATTAATATTAAAAATAGTATTATTTATGTTATAAATATTATTATTTTTATTAGAATTAATATTATTAATAAAATAGTTAATAAATTTGAAAAAAATTATTAGCAATATTGAAAACAAACATAAATTTGATTTGAAATGTAAAATTAAAAATTATTATTATTATTATTATTATTATTATTATTATTATTATTACCATTAATAAATTTTAAAAAACTATCATTACTATCGAAGAAAAATCATAATTTTTTTAAAAAGATTAAAACACATAAAATTTTTAGCAAATAAGTTAAATATTATGATTAATATTATAAATATTATTGTTGGGTTTAGCGTTGCAACCAGACTCAACGCTCTTGGATCCGACGTTGCAGTCGGACCCATTACTTTCAGGTCTTAAATTTTTATAATTTTTTTTATTATAATAAAAAATAAATCCATGGCATAACTCGGGTTAGCTGACTAGTTAAATACTAAACTAAATCAGTTACCACCTATTAATATGCTCAACCATACTTAATAATTCGTCAACGATGAAATCTGTTTTCAGTAAATGAGTTCAAAGAATAATGCTCTGCATATTATTAGACTTTTGGACGCAATAATGTAATTCTATGTCTATGTCTGTCCATCTCCCCTTACATTAAAAAACAACTCTTTTTCTTTATAATAATCGAGGTGATATATCATATAAAAAAGCTAGTGCCAGAATAAGACAAGTAACAAGAAAGATTACAAACAGAACTGAAAAGAGCTGGGTATACAAGCATATAAAGATAAAAATACAAGAGCCAAGAACCCACAGCAGCCAAGGACGGTGCATGAAGGGGGATGAAATCAAGACTTGCTAGTCCAACTCAGCAAGCCTTCAGAACCTCTAAGCAAATCTCAGCCCGAGTACGAAAAAATCCTTTCTGCTAATTTTAACCAAAGAGAAAGATGATGTAATATCAGCTCAGAAACCGAGTTCCAATCCGGCATAACATCTTCACAGATTGCTTGATTTCTTGCCAACCAAATGCCCCACATGATACCATGATCCAAAGAGAAAAGAGCTTTACGTTGGAACTTGCCATAAGGACGCTCCACTGTGTCATAAGAGATTCTAAAGAACTAGGCATACGCCATTGCAAACCTAGCCAAAACAGAAATTTGGTTCGTAACTTCCAGACTTCATGACAGTAAAGAAATAGATGCTCAATAGTTTCCCTATCAGAAGTACAAAAAGGACATCCTACTATCAATGTCAATTAAGTTTCTTCTCACAAGGAAATCTCTTTTGCATAGTCTACCATGAAGAGCCATAAACATGTGAAAACTTCTATTTTTGGAGGGACTATATCTTTCTAAATTAAGAAGATGAGAGAAAGAGGACACACCTGGGTAAGCAATTCTGTCAATGAGGGTGTTACAAGATTTGACTATGTATTTGCCAGTTTTCTCTATTTCCCAAAGTTAAGAGTCTTCTTGGTGTTGTTTCAAAGAGACTCTATTCAGCATTGTGATAAGAAGATTCAGATGATCCTGTTCTTGAGTTCCCCAGATGCCTTTTCCAGGTTAAGTTCCAAGACAACAAGTCATGATTCCAAGATCCCATCTCAAGAAAGCATTTTTTTTCTAATGTTACGTTAAAATTAAATACTTCATTCATGAAAGCGTGGTAAACATTAAAAGCAAGTCTTGATTAGCAAAACCATGACTTCAAATAAAAAGGAAGCAATTTTTTTTTTTTTAAAGAAGCAAAACATAAAGGAGTTTCGCCTACAGCTGCTAAACAAAGCCAAAAAACCAACAACTCAAATTTGAAGACTGCATGATTGCTAACTAGTCTCCTGTGAAAGAAATATTTAAGTATAAAAGAAAGCCAATCTGCTGAACAGATAAGAAGCAGAGATGAGAGGCATTAATGGAAAGTCGAGAGTTGCTACTGAGATCGCATCTACTGAGAATCGGCCGAGACATATATAAGTATGTAAGTATCATCCTTGAAGACATATATATTTTCTTAAAAACACACGTTAACTTATAATTTACTCAGAAGATAAAGATCTTTCTTACAAGCGTCATTAACTTAAGAGGTACATATAGTAAGAAAAAGAAATTACAGAATACAAACCCCGCAAGTATAAATAAATGTTCAAGGGCTTATGATTAAAGGACGATGACAACAACATGGGATGCTCCTGCCTTGTAGCTCTATGCATGAATGGGTCCAAGCGGCAAGTGCAGAAGTGGAAACATGCTCTGCGTTTGGTTTGGTTCTATGGAACTGGCTTCTGGAGGACTCATCTTTCCTTTCGACTTCCTACTGATCCATTTATCTGCAAATTAAAATCATCCATTAATTAGGAGCATGCATGAGACTCAGTATGATAATAAAAATTCATTCCTGGTCAAAACAAGAAAGGAAAGAAATCATTTAAAATGCCATTATAGATGTTAACTGCCGTGGCATATCCTTAAAAGAGCTGCATAAAACATTTGCTTTGCTGAATCTTTTTTTCCCTGATAGATCAGAGATGAATGGTTTTATCGCTAGAAAGGAGCAATTACTTCCAGATTTACAAGCTGGATATATGCAAAGATAGTAAAAACATCTGTAAATAGCAAGTGATGAGCATATGGTGACTTGAGAGCCCTGAGGAGCCACAGTAACATTGGGTTCTCGAAACACTAACCTGCATAGACCAAATATTGCTGTATGAAGAATGCTAAAGCACAGAGGACTAGTACCATGAAATAGTGATAAGAGAGGAAATACATAGCTTCCAGATTTCTGCGTGAAAGTACAATGCTTGGCAAATGCCGGCCTTCTTAACCTGGCTTATATAGAGAAGGATTGGTTAACTTCACCCCAGTTTTAACCCGGATGGGAAAGGTTCCGTCCACAAAAAATCATAAATCTAGCAAAGAGAAAAAAAGTCCAAGTGTGGGCTCCCCAATTTGCGATTAAGCTAGGGACCACAATTTCATATTAACTAGACGAATGTCCGGCAAGCGTGTTTTTTTTTTTTAAGGAAAAAAACAAAATTTCAATCGAGTCATTTTATAAAAAAACATTAACCATAAAACTATTTTTTTAAAAAAAATGAAACAATATTAAACAATGATATCAATTAAAAAAATACCAGCTCTTATTAATTTTTCAAATTCGTGATCTGGATTATCAAACTAGAAGCATTATATATAAAAAAAAGAAATTACAAAATATTAAAGAATAATTTAAAATAAAAGATAAAAAATAAGTACCTTTAATGTTAAAGCTCTAAAAAATTTTTTTGTAATACGTGACTTTTAATTTATTGGTGACAACTTAACTAGAATGAAAATTTAAAAACTTTTCATTGATTTTTCATAAGGCACTCTTAAGAAAAAAAAAAAACCTCTAGCAAATGGCTCTAATCTTATTTTGAGTAATATAACTCTTTAATTTGCATGGCCAAATCCTTGTGCAAAAGTAATAAAGATTCAATTTTTTTTATTGGTAATTATTATATTTATTTATTTATTTTCAAATCATGTAAAATATTACAAACTTTTATTTTTTTTCTTTCATTATCGTGATATTATTTAATTGGTCTAAAAATAATATATAATAGTATAATAATTATAATTAGTAAATAATAATTATACAATAAAGCAATCCTTGCTTTTATTAAACCAATAAAGAACCAACAACAAACATAATTGTTTTTGCTTGCTAGAGAGATATGATATGCAGTTATTTATTTGCATCACAACACACGAAGTATGAACAACGTAACAACAAAAGCTAAAGGAAACTTGAAATCTAAGGATTCGGATCTAACTTTTATTAATTTTCAATGTTAAAGTCTTGTATTGGTAGTTGTAAAAATCAATTAAAGTATACAAAAATAACCCATTATTTGTTAGATATTAAAGAGTTGTCACTTATTATTTACTTTCTAGCATAAAAAAACAGTATTTAAGAGCACTGAAACATACATGCACAAGTTAATAAAACAACGTGGGTGTAATGTGTTTATGCAAATATTTATTTTATTTATTTATCAGAATTTATCATAAAAAAATATGAAATTAATGAAGATTAGTTATTTTTTAAAAAATATATCATTTAACAAATTGTATACTCAACACATGAAAAAACTTAAAATGAATATCATTTATAAATTTAAGATGATATTTCTTTATGTTTTAACTCATTGAAACATCAATCCATATATTTATTGGTTTAGAAAAAAAAATGAAAATGTTGTTTAGAATAGATAAATGTATTCATTATAAAGGTTAAGAATTATATATGCATCCTAATTAAATTTATGTTGTTTTTATTTTTTAATTTAAAATAATTATTTAATTTTATATAAATACTTCTTTAACCAAAAAAAAAAAAAGTTGAAATCACGAAACCTTAAGAAAAAAAATTAAAACCACAGACCAACCGGGAAAATGATGGTCTGAAAAAACACCGCACCAAAACCCAAGAGAGAAACCAGTCGATGCCATCCAAAAACGAATCTCCTATAGCCAGTCTGCCCAATCAAAACCAAGAAAAACTTGCACCAAAATGCGTTCCAAGAAGAGTTGGCAAAGAAGAGAAGCCAAAATAAACAAATAAATAAATAAATAAAAACACTAAAGCCTCCCAATGGTGCTCCAAGAAGAAACAAAATATATGGAATAAAAAAGGAAGCAAATGCAGAAATAAGCCCAGCAAAATCAAAGCTCGCCTGATTTTAAGAATTTAATAAATTAATATATTTATAAATTAATTAATTTTTTTTAAAATAAATTAAAAATAAATAAAACAAGCCATGCATGTAGGCCTAGCAAGCTAGACCTACATGTCTAATATTGTTAATTAGAAACCCATGGCAAATGTCATGCCATCATCCACTCCTTTTTTGTCCTAGGTGTGCTATCTATTAATTTTTTTAATCTATTTTACTAATAGAGAAATTAGCCAAAGTTTTTTTTATATCATCTAGTGAAAATAGGTAATTGTTTCATTGTTATATCCACTCCCTTTTCTGATCAAATCCAATATCATTTTTTTACCATCATATTTACTTCCACATACATTTATATATTCCATGCTATTAAACTTTCTATTTTGAATAATAACTCTTATATATTTCTGTTCTCTTTATTACTAGTTATTTATTATTATATCTTCATTAAATTATCTCTCATAAATTTACACCTTCATTATGTATTGGAAGGAAGATGAATTAACATTTGTATTATTTCAATAAGGATATTACAACATATTTCAATGTTTGATTTCCATTCACAATAGTATCAAATCTTTACTCCTCGTATTTCTTTCATAGAATAACATTCATTTTATATTTTACAATATGTATAAATAATTGTTTAAAATATTTATTGGATTTAACAAAATTTTGGTGTAGTTTCTGTATACGAGGTCCTACTAGAAAAGTTTATCTTGTTATACCTTACATAAAACACATTCTTATAATTTTCATACATATACCTCAAGCATACCACCAGTTTATTTATTCTCAATTTCATTATTGCCACTTAAATCATAATTTCACATAACTCTGTAACAACAACATAGTTTCAAATCATCATTTAGGTAATTTATACAATTTCAAAAGATATATACATATGATATGCAAAGAATGAAACTAAATGTGAGACAATTTAAGTTAGTTGCTTATAAAATGATAATAATAAAAATTATATAAATATAAATAATAAATCCTACTAATTATACAAAAGGTGAAGCATATGATAAAATAAATATCTATGTAGTTAAACTAACAATACAAACTAGAGCAGCAATGTCCAGTAGTGTGTGATGGACCTAATACATATATAATCATAAAATAATAAATAGTTTTGGTATTTAGTTCCACAAAATGAATTCTATAATAATAGGCAAGATCAATAACTTTTAACATCCATTTCTATATTTCAACTTTTTCAGTAAAAACCATATTACTAACTTCACAAATTTCCCTTTTAAATTTGTTCACATTTTTCTCTTTGTTTGTCCTTAACATGGACCTTATATTAATACCTAACTATCATTAATTATTGTTAATATTTTTCAACTTTCAACTATTATACCATATCAATCTTCTAGTCTTATTTTCATGACAAACATCATCATTTACACTAGTCTCCTTTTTAGAGATAGAAATCTTACCATTCATTTACCTCCATCCATGACAACAAACTTACTACTCATTGGTTTCATTACTAGGCTGTAAGCTTAATATTCATTGTCTTTCACTAGAGATAGCAAGCTTGTCATTCTTTGGCTTCCATTCGATATGGAAAGCTTTTCATTAATTGGCTTCCATTCGAGATGCCAAGCTTGTTTTTCATTTCACATTTTTTTCCATCTTTGTTTTTTAAAAACACAATAGTACAATAATATAAATTAAAGAAATGTATAACAATAAATTAAAGAGATAAGGTGTTAAGTTTTTACCTGTTTCTCCTATCGACCTAGCTCTTTTAATTTGAGGTTTGATGTTTGGTGCCTTTTCTAATTTAAAAGGAGGGACCATTATTGGTATATCAAAATCCCATCATATGAACCAAAATTGATGTCAACGCAATTCTAACGACACTTTACTTTGCATCATTATATTTATTATCTTTAACTTCAATATATCTAAATTTCATGATTGTATCTAAATTTCATGATTGTTGTTTAATTGTTTAACCCACACTTTTCCATTCAACATTTTGTAACCATGAAAACTTCAAAGTTGTTCATATTAATAATGTATCACCGAATTTCCAATTAAATTAAATTTTTATTAATTTAAATATTTTTCATAATCTCACTTAAACCTTTAGTTTTCCAAATTTTGGTATTCCTTCATTCCTCCTCGTGACTGACCTAACCTTTAGTTTTCAATTAAATCTGTAAGTTAATCCTTTCTATTTCTTTTATTCTATTAACATAATTTTCATATGCATTTAGGAATTTATCATCATTTTCCCGTTATCTTAATTTTCCATTCATAAATCCAAACTTGAAATGTGTTAGAAATTTCAAATCATAAGACATATCCAACCAAATCTTTTCCAAACATTATCCTTCTAACTATACATACTAAATTTACATACGATTTATAAGGATTAAAATCAATTAAACCACTTTCCTAAAACTACACTAATGGTCAGCCCTAGGGTCCCTTTTTGTCACCATGATTTCGTATTTAATTGTTCTTGTATATACATTAAAAACTAGCTAGTTTAACTTAATTCATAAATTATAAATCAATAACATAATTTTATAAATTTTTTTATATATACCCTAATTTACAATATACTAATAACAATTAATTAAAATTTGGGAAAGTAATTGGTCGGCCCTAATTCTTTTTTACCAACATGATTCCTTCTTCATTTCTTTATGAATTTGCATCTTTCATAACTTATTCCAACCCAATTGCTTTAATCTCAATCAATTTTGCAAATCCTTCAAATTTCATCAATGAACCCTAACTCAAAAATTTGAGATTTTGATCAAAATCATCTAAACTTCACTCAGACTAGAATAGATGGGTTTCGAACACTTTACCTGTTAATTATTTGAACTTTAATTATTTGAACTTTAAATGCTTTCCTGATTAGTTTCCACTAACCCTTCTTCCTTCTTTCATTTCAAAGCTTTCTCTCTAAAATCCTCTACTCTCCAAACATATTTTCCTTTTAAAAATTGCTTTCTTAGGATGTCTCCCTTGACCAAAATCACTTTATAACACTCTTTAAACCCTTAACTTGGAAGAAAAATTGAAATTTTTCAAGAAAAATGAGAAAAATTTAAGCTTAATTTTCTTTTTAATGGCCAGTGGTTGCTATAGTAACGATAGAAGGGAGTTTTGACTTATTTACAAAAATATCAATACTAATCGCCTCAATGTTTTATTATGTATTTTGTTCAACTATTGGCACTCATGAAGGAATAATACTAGACAGTAGGTAATTTTACACAAAAAATATGAATTTGCGTACTATTTTATTTACTTAAATCATCAAGATTTACAACTAATTCATTGGAAACTTTCATCCTTAATCATAATACAAAATTTCCCTTACATTTCCTCCCTTTTAGATTAAAAATTATGCGATTGGATGCAAAGCTTATATTGACAATTAGTGTTATTTGCATGTCAAATCATACATTAATTTATTTGGGGTTTCCTTTATATCTTTCTAAATATCTTCTCCTCAAATTTACAAAAATTCTTTCTTTAAAATAATTTTACGCAATTTATCTCTAGTTAACATTTTGCGTATCAATTTTATTACTTTATCTCATCTTAAATTTAAGTTAATTTACTAGAGATGTTCATCTCAAATCACAAAACTTTTCCTCATAATTTATTATTTCTCAATTAAGAATTCCCCTATTTAGCATTGATTTACTGATTTTTTAGGCTAGTGGTTTACATGCGTTGTCCATCCGATTTTTTTTTTTAAATAGTAGGCCAAATGTCCTCTATAGTTGAAGATGACGTGCCACTTACTAGATCATCTCCAGCCACATAATATGGCTTGGAAGTCAAGCTTTGCCCTTTTAGTCCTAAGAAAGCCCATTATCAACCATTTTTCTCATTAAATGGAATCAAATGATACCAAGATCGACCATTTTAGTTATTGTAATATGAACAACCAATAACTTTCTCTTTTCTTTACTATTTTTAATGATTTTCTCTCACCTCTCTTAAATTAGAGACTTAGATGTGAACAAAATAAAATTTTGGATTAAAACACAAAAGTATCAAACAAAAAAGACAAAGGATGAAATTTTTGCAAAACTATTGTTGTAAAAATTGTCAAAAAAACAACCTATGAACAATGTTGGAAAAGAAGCCTTTATCTTATTTTTACTGTCAATTTTAATCCCTTTAGTTTCATTTTTTTACAAGAAAAAAAATAATTTTTTTTCTTGTAGAATCAAACATCAACCTAATATGAAGAAGTTTTTTTTTTTTTTCTTAATGTTGTGAAAACCTTATAAAAAGCAATTGAAACAAATCATCAAATGCTATTCCTATAATTCAATATAATTTGAAAGGGTAAAATTAAAAAACAAATGATGATAGAAGTGGAAAACAATTAGGACAAAAAATAGGACTATTTGGGCTATTAGTATAGAAAATCAATTGTTTTTGGCAAAATAACACAATTGCAAATTATTTTTGGCAAAATAGCATAGTTTGGGTTTGTTACGTTTCAAAAAAATGAAATTTAATTAATTTAGCGGTTCTGAACCCGACATATAAATTAGTCACGATTAGTGGCCTACAATACCTGAAACATTCAATACAAAGTCCAAATGACCAAAAAACCTCTCCCAGATACTAATAACTATTATCAAGATTTCCTTTATGCTTCCAATCAACAACTACTCTAGGATTTAAGTCTTTTATTACCAACAAACACCTTGATAATTTTTCAAATGACTCCTTATATGAACCAAAATACTAAAGCACCTTATGTTTTGCAATTGATGCTTTGTTATATGATGTTTTATTTTTGTAGTGCAATTTTATTTCTTCTTGAACGCTTGCAACCATCATTGAAAGGTTATTAATCACAAGGGTTGAAATATCATTAACAACAAAATATGCATCAAGTTGATGGTGGTATTTTTGGATAAAGATCGAGGCAGATATGTATGACCCTTTTAACTTTTCTATCTCTAATAAACTTGGCCTTTTAAGGTATCCCCCACGTAAATACAACTTACATTTTGGTGCTTGCACACATTGTAGTTGGACAAAGGTCGAGGTCGATCGTTGAACTTGATATTCAACTAAATATGCAATGTGTCACGATTTAACTAATTTAACTAAATCATTTTTACAACTGAATGTTTGCCAAACCTCAAAATCAGAGCCTCTAGAAAAATGTTTATGACTAAATGCCCAATTATAGGAATAACAAATGCAGACCCAAAAGCATCTCCCAATTTAGGAACAAGTGGTATTATTTTATAATCAATATCTAGTATCACATCTAGGTTTAACATCTCATCATCTTCATCATCACTAGGTTTAGAATAGTCAAATATAGTATCATCATTTTTTAGCAAATCACCAATCGACAAACTATTTTACCCTTTACTAACTAACCTTATGAATTATGATGCTCTTAAACCTATTCGACCAGAAGTTAGGACATAAAAGATTTGATCAACTACTCACATACAATGCCATCATGTTTAGTTCGCTTTGGATAACATAATCCATTATTGTCTTAAAATTATAATCATATACAATCGGTACAAGAAACTATTGACATTCCTTAACTAGACACCTCTAATTTATACGAACCACAATATTATTACAATTTCACCCAAGTCCAAGACATCACTACAACATTTAACAGTTTTACGGACGGAATTTTTTCATTAGCATAAGACACATATTCCGTCGGTAATTAATTTACCAACAAAATCACTGATGAAAATTCTCCGTCGGTGAATCTTTCATCGGTAATTTTTTGTCCATTGGTAATAAAAAAATATTATTACTGATGGATTTACTGACGGAACAGACGTGTAAAAAAAAATTACTCGCTTCATTCTGTCGGTATATCCCTCGGTAATAATATTTTTTTTATTACCAACGGATTTACCAAGGGATATACCGATGAAAATTCCGTCGGTAATTATTTAAAAACATTTTAAAAAAATTTATTTTATAAAATTATAAAATAATGAAATTAACATAAATCAACACTCTATAATATATACTTAAAATGCTTGGAAAAAAGAATAAGAAAATCAACTCAAACAAATTTGCAACAAATAAATAAAACAAAAAAATAAATTCAACTAAAAAATTTCATATGAAAAAAATAAAGTTGCAATTGCTAAAAATTTAAAAATCCTATAAATAAATCAATGAAAAATTGATCTTGTATTAAAAAAAAATCTCACAACAACATTTATACAATCATTAAGAAAAAAAAAATTAAAAATAAAATAAAAAACAAATATAGTGAAAAAAATCATCAAAAAAGAAGAAAAAAGAAAAATCTTACCTTAATGTAGTTGCAAGTGAAGCTAAGGAGAGAAATTTTTTTTGTAAAGCATATTAATTAAAAAACATTAAGAGGATAAAAGAAGAAAGAAGAAGAAAACATACCCGAGCATGGATGAAAAAAGAAGGAGATGAGGAGAGAAAAGAAGAGAAAGAAATAGATATTGATGTTTTTTACATATAGTAAAGAAGAAGAAGAAGTAGTAGAAGAAGAAGAATAAGAAATGAGTCTGTCTCTTGTGAAATAAGGGGATTCAAGCTATTTATTGGGGCGTGTTAGCGAAGGATTTACCGATAGATAATTGAATATTAATATTTTTTTAATTATTCCATCGGTAACATTTAATTTAAATTTTCAATTTCGTAAACCGTTTTCAGAAACCGACAACAATTACCAATGATTTTTCAATCTGTCGGTGATTCTTTCTATAATATTTAAATGAAAATTTTAAATTAATTGAATTTTTCAGAAAACCATTAAATAACACCAACGACTTTTCAATCCGTCGGTGATTTTATCCGTAAAGAACAACAATTAACAGTGCAATTGAAAACAGTTCTGGAGCTCTCTAGAAAATTCCGTCGGTGATTTCCTTTGTAATTGACATGATGAACAGTGTTCACAGTTTACCAACGAATTCACCGACAGATTTTACCGACAAAATAAATTCCTACAGTAATTCTGTTGGTAAATATGACATGTCATCATTTATTTTTGCTTTGTTTTAATTTTTTTCCCACTGTAATTCCCTAAATATATACCGAGGGAATATTCCCATCAGTAAAATCCCTCTGAAATTTACCAACGAAAATATTCCCTCAGTATTTCCGTTTGTATTTATCGATTTTCTGGTAGTGTATAGTTTTATTTTTTTTAATATCCGCATATAACATACCTAAATTACTATTTAACAACACATTGCTCCCATTGTTATAGGTGAATCTACTATTCACAACATGAACACTAATACCACCATAATAACAAAAAAAAGAAACAAATTTGATACCGGTCATTTGGATATAATTTAAACTAAATCACATTAAATCAACCCTAATTGCCAAAATTCATTGCAAATTCAAACCAATTCAAACAAATTCCTAAAATTTAATACTATAAAATCTAAGATTCAACATAATTCATGATATTAAACCTAATTAATAATTCCATGTTCAATTTCATGAAATGAAACCCAAATTCATAGTAAATTAAAATTATTCAAACAAAATACCAAATTCGGTAACTTATCCACAATTCAACATAACATATAATTCTTCAAAATTCTACCAAATTCATGCTCTATTGCATGAAATTGCCAAGCTTAATTGATAGCATTCATAGTTGATTCCAACCAATTAACACAAAATCCTTAAGTAGGCAACTATATCAAATCAAGTCTAATTGATGACATTCATAGCTAATTTTCAATAATTCACAAACCCTAAATTCAACCTAAACCGTAAACATGAATTTCATTTCGACAGAATCAAACACAAATTAAATATAAAACCCATATAATTAATAATAATGTAGTATGTTTACCTTACTTGTAGGACTAGAAAGTGTTGGCACGATGGTGGCATCAATGACAGATTATTTTTAGTGTTTTTTAAAAAGGAAAACATCCAGGCTTGGATACAAAGATGGATTCGAGTTTTGGGTGTTTAAAGGGAAAAAAAAGAAGTGATTCATAGGCTTTTTAGAAAGAGTCTATTTGCATCATTTTTAGAGAGAGAAGGGTTATGCATTTGTGTTATTTGATCTAGGCAAGAGCTTAAATTTCACGACATGTCACATTTCAGATGCATGATAGGTTAAGTTTTTACTATTCAGAAGCGCAACATGGTGATTGTCATGCTTGAAAATAACAGTATTTATTAAATATCATACTTTTTAAGTGTGATAAATTTAAATTGTATTATTTTGTTAAATTTTCTGTTATTTCCCTATAAATTTCAAATTTACTGTGCTAATTTAGAAAAAATAAAAAAAGAAATAATATTACAATTTAAAATTTTTTTTTTTCCTTGCATGCACATTAAAATCCCCAAACGCGTTAAGTTTCTTGTTGATTGAGTAAAGGCATCGTTTTCAGCTAAGGTTGACTTAACAAATGAGGTAGCAAATCCAGCGTGGTGGTTGTTGGGTGCCGTTATTGATAGTTGACTTAATAATTGAGTAGAGGCCGTATACAGTTCATCGGACAAGAAATCAATTCGTCTTGACCAGCCGGATGCAGAAGAGTAGAAATCAATTCGGCCACCATTGACAATTTAAATAGCGGAGACAGTTTATAAAATCCAAAAAATTGGATACCATTGACACTTGAAGGTGAAACCACTAGGTAGGTATATGGATAACGCAATTATGTTTTAGCGTAGAACCTTCTATTAATTTAATAATAATAATAAAAAAACAATAAATATAATCGGATCAGAGGGTCACTAGGCTTCTCTCCCGGTTGCAGGGCTAAAATTTTTATAATGTAAAAACAAAACTCGAATGATAACAAACCTAACACTAAGTGTAGGTTTATTATATAAAATTTTAAGGTGATATTTTTTTTATAAAAAATATTAAAATAATAAAATATTAGATTGATTTGAATAAATAAAAGTTTATCCTTTCATATGAGTTGAGAGATAAAATTATCACATCAAAATTTTCTTATTAAATGGAACCCGTTGACACCAATAACAATGATTTTTCATTGTTAAAAAGTGGTCAAACCTAAAAATTTCAATCTCCTCAACAATTTCAAGCGATTTTCTCAATCCTTTCTCTATCTCATGGGCCAAAATACATAAAAAAAATAAGCTTTGAGATCAAATTAAAATTATAAGGATTAAAAAGAATTATTTTCAAGAATTTTAGGTTGACCATGTTATTCCTCTTTGTTTTACACTTTAGTTTTTTTTTTTAATCTTTCTGTCCTTAAAGTATTTTGGAAAGCTGATCAATAGTTTGGCATTAAAAGCTGACACGACTAAAAGATTGATGTCTTCTCCCAAGTGCAGGAGTGTCGAAATAATAAATAATCCGGCAAGACCGGAGTCGAACCACATGGAGGTTAATTGTATAAATTATAAATAACAACAACAACAACAATAACAACAACAACAATAATAACATTAAAATAAAGAGAGCTTTGAGATGTGATATTGATATAAGAATTAAACAATGATAAAAATAATTGTCAAGGTTAGAGGATCCACTAATGGTATTTCAAACAAGTATAGTATAAACTCTTATTATTCAACTGGAAACCACACACAAAGGAGGTTCCAATCAGATTATAAATTGTTAACATGATTACATTAGTTATCTTATTCGAATAATGCTAATATTTGTAAATATTGTCAGCCATTCATGATTATAACTTATGTTAACAACAAATCAAGTTCCTTTCATAGCACATGTGTCGGTTATACCATACGGTTGGGCTATAAAAGTGCCAAGTATTTGTTGTACCAATGGTTATACAACATAAATCTAGATTAACCATTTAACAATCAAAGTATTAAAAGTGAACAAGATAACAAATATAAAACATGTTAGTATCAAACATTAAGGTCCATGTAGAGTTTACATTATACTTATTCTTACACCATTAGTGTAACCTTTTCACCTTGACATGATAAACTTAGCTAAACATAATGAAAGAGAGAAACATAAATAAACAAGGAAATGAAATGAAAAGCATAAGCAAGAGATTAATATAAGCAAAACTTAAGCATTACAAAATATAAAGAGAGAGCAAGAGCATGATCTTGATCTGAAAACCAAGATGCCCAAATACATGGCAAATGCCTCCTTTTATAGGCCAAAATTCAGTACTATTGATTTGTTGACTAATTGTTGAGTGGGTGGCCACATCTTGACTTGGTGACAATCCTTATCTTCTTGTCTACCAAAAACGTCATTGATAACATCATAATTTGAATAGTATTGAACATGAAAGTTCTAGGAAATTGTCTCAGCTTTCCAGGAAAAAAAGGTTGAGGTCATTTGGACTTCTAAAACTTGAGATATGGGCTGAACACTGAACAATGTCTAGGCTGCAGGATAGATTCAGACTTCTCTGTTGTTGCTACAATTTGGACTTGAAAATGGTCTTTTTAAATCTTGGACTCCCATAAAAGTTTTAGGCTTATGTCTTAGCTTTCCATCCATATAAGGAAGATCTAAATCCAAGATCTACAACTCTAGATATGACCCAATTACCGAACAGTGTTCCAGTTTGGACTAAACCAGCATCTCTTTTCTAAGTTTGACCCTCTCTTTTTCCTTTCAATTTTCGTACTTAAACTCATAAATCAATCCTTTCATTTATATGATAGGCCTGTATTTAAGATGAACATTTATCATAAATTAAAGGTATCTTATGGTATCAGACTTGTTATTATAAAACATGCTTTAGTTAAGGAGTTATTGATACTTCAAGTGCAAAATAATGATATAAAACATTGATAAAAATGCACTTTTGAGTACTAATCACACCCCCCCAACAAGCTTATTACTAGTCCCTAGTAATCAAAGCGTTAAAATAGAAAAACAATTTGCAAATTCCATAAAGCAAGGCATTCATCATTCAACTTCCATTAATCTATCCAGATAAACAAACTCTCATTAAATTTATATATCTGCTCAATACCTCTTAAACAAAATATTAATAAATCTTCCTTTTTACGTGCTCAATGTATGAAAACTTAGATGATGGAGCTTTTATTGGAAGAAAACAATATTATGTTCTGATGTTTAAGGTTAAATTCCTTGGGTTTAGATTATTTTCTTTTTTTTTTCTCTTTTTTTTTCAATATATATACATATACTTAAAACACAATGCATCCTTAACCCATGTAACGAGCTTTCGGCTAATGACTCCTAGACCAGTTGGTTTTAGGGTATTAGGTGTTGAGACACCCTTACGAGCTTAATAACTCGGGTTACAGATACTGATACGTAGATAGTGCAATGTTTGATTCCCTTAAGCTTTTCTCCTTAACCCATGTAACAAGCTTTGAGACAATAGCTCCCAAGTCAGTTGACTTTAGGGTATTAGGTGTTAAAACACCCCTTCGGGCTTAATTGCTTAGGTTAGGAAGGCTACGAAACCAAACTTATTTATGTTTTTATTATCATTAATATTATCAATTTGTTTTTTTTTTTTTGCAAATTATATACTATCCCTTTTCCTTAGTTGTTACCTTTAACAAAAGAACATAAATAATGTAATAATCCAATGTGCAACCCACAATCATATGTTAGAGTGTGTGTGTGAAGATGAAGATTTAAGAATACTTGTTAAATGAGTATATGAGCAGAATCAAGTGATAACAATGGGAGAGTTTGTAAACCTGAATATTTGAAGACGTATTCTAATAGGTCTTGTTATGAATATTGCAAATAACTATTAGAAAATGTTTATTAAGATGCGTCTCAAGAGTCAATAAAATTTCCCCTTACCATGTCATCCTAGTAATAACAGTCTTGCAAAATGGTTTTTAAAAACAAAAATAGTTAGTTGGTTAGTTTTTTTTTTAAATGTCAACTACTACCCTTCCCCCAACCAGAATGAGACATTGTCCTCAATGTCATAAGGTAGAAAGATAGAGTATAGAAGACATCACCTGAAACAACAAACACTAGCGAACCTGAAACACACTTAAACAAATATAAGAAATAACAAAACAAAATATTATGCTATTAATAAAACCAAAAGGCACAAGGACTCACAAACGAAGGCTCAAATCAAATCTAAGATTTTTACGACTTTCCTTAGTTTACCAATTTATGCGACTCATGGAAGGATCAATTACAGGGATGAAAGATTGTAGTTGGTCAATCAATTGTTCAGCAGTAGCAGCAGATATTATGATTTGTCATGCCGAAGATGTTAGAAATTCTTGTTCCATAGCTTGATCAAGAAAAGACAACAAATTATCATAAAACCATTAACATTTAACAGACCTATAGGTTTATGGTGAATGTGCAGCTGGACCCAAGAGAAAATATGAAAGATCTCTTCCAATGTGCCCAGACCACCTAGTAAGGCAATGAAGGCATCAATATGGTTAAACATTGCATTCAATCGATCAGACATTGTGGAGACCTGTAGTTCATCTCCAATTGTTTTTCCAATTATGTCCCCTTTTGCTAAAGCTTTGGGGACGATCCCCAAAACTTGACTACCTCCTAAAAATACAGCTATTGACACACCCCCCATTAACCCAAGGATGCCTCCTCCATACACTAAATGAATCTTTCTCTCAGCTAGTACCTGATCAAGATGATTTACTGATTTTAAAAACTCCTTTTCTTTCCCAGGACTGGATCCACCGAAAACACAAATACTGCTGATGTGATGACTTGAGGAACCTGCCATTTCTACACACTTCTATATTTGTTGAATGTATGGGTTGAGTAGAAATGAAGGGAAGGAAGAGAAGATTTTATAGATGAGAAATTGAAAATGCAATCATACCACTTATATGTAGGCCAGCTGGAGTCTCTCTCTCTATTTATTTATTTATTTTAAAAAAGCACGTGTATATAGAGGTAGTTGTGATTGTGACTCACATTTTCCCTTGGTTTTACGTCCAAGAACGGCTTAAACGCCCTCTATGGATCGGAGATAGGCTTTCCATCCAGTTTTCTTAAAAACTGGCAAACAGGGTCTTTTATAGTCAGATTCCTAAGACTAAGTTGATGATGTTCTTTATGGAATTGTGACCATAAATCATGAATTTCACGATGCACATCTCTACTAGGATGCGTCTCAAGGGTCAATAGAAGATTATCTAAAGACCTCTTGCTCAGGGCATCCTTAATGAATTGTATTTTATCTTCATGGTTTATAAATACCATTCCTAAAAAATGACATTATGCATTACAAGTCCATCTGGCACATCGATGACAAACTTTTAGTTGTTTTGCACGACGTTTCTTTGCAAAGGTGCTTTTACCTGTTCCAGGCATGTATGAAATGAAAGAATTGGAAGACTCACCTGATAATTGGACCTATGATTCAATCAGCCAGCGAATATCTTCAGGAATTCCATGATTCATTAACAACCTCAATCTTGTACACCTAGCTCAATAAATTTTTGTAATCGCATTTTGAGGCAAAGCGAGAAAATACTTTTTCAATTTTTCAAGAGTGGTGTCCATTTTTTAGATGAGAAGTGGAAAAGAGATGCAAAGAGAAGGAACAAGAAATTGAACAAATATATACACAAATATTAGTTATCATGGGAAATTGAAAGAACCGACTTAAGAGTCACGGAGTACTGTTATCCGCCATTTGACCGGGGTGAGAGAGATTAGCAAAACAAGAGTCACACTAAAAAGAAACACAAAAACAATGTGAGAAAAACAAAATAATCAACCTTTATCTACAGGATCATTCAAACCAATTGATTTATTTTCACTAGGAAAATTATCAAAGTAAGCTTTCAAACGATATTCATTTACCCTAAAAACATTGTCATTCTTTGGATTCTCAATATCAAAGGCACCATAAGGATACACATGTTTCACAATAAATGGACCGTTCCATCTTGATCTTAGCTTTCCAGGAAATAAATGGAGTTGAGAATTATAAAGCAAAACTTTTTAACTAGTATCAACTTTTTGATAATTTTCACAAGTTTTACACAATGCATATGTGTCCTTGAACATGATTGGCCAATAAAATCCATTTTGAAAGATTTTTATAGCTGTCTTTTTTTACTAGAAATGACTCCCACATGCCTCAGAATGACAAAGTTTAATAACACTACTTACCTCATTGTCAGGAATGCATCTTTGAAATATTTGATCAGGACAATATTTGAATAAGTAAGCGTCATCCCAATAAAAATTTTGCGCGTCACTCAAAAACTTTCTTTTATCTTCGATATTCTAGTGAGCTGGCAAAAATCCTGAAGTAAGAAAATTGATATTTTTAGCAAATCAAGGCATTGAACTAAGAGAAAGTAAGGATTCATTAGGAAAGTAAGCATTGATTGGTGTGATGTCGGATGTCAAATCTGTTGTTACTCTTGACAAAAGATCCACATCAACATTTTTGGTACCTTTTTCATCCGTGATTTCTTCCTGGAAATAAATCATTTGCAAATCTTCAGATTCATCCAACTCAATTTTACTCAAAGTAGATTCAAGTTGATCATAAACTAATTCGTCAATAAAATCTACTTCTTGTAAATCATTATCATCTCCAGGTTGCTTGCAAATGTTGAAAATATTCATCTTCAATGTCATGTTTCCAAATGATAGCTTTATTAGTCCATTCCTATAATTAATCAATGCATTAGAAGTTGCAAGAAATGGACATCCTAAAATAACAGGAAATGAATTACATGCTTCAATAGGTTGTGTATCTAAGACAATAAAATCCATAGGGTAAATGAATTTATCAACTTGTACTAACACATCTTCAATTATTCCTCTAGGCACTTTTACAGATCTATCGGCAAGTAAAAGAGTTACAGAAGTTGGTTTTAACTCACCTAGATTCAGACTTTAAAAAACTGAATATGGAAGTAAATTCACACTAACCCCAAGATCAAGTAAGGCTCTTTCAATTTTATGTTCCCCAATAAAGCATGAAATTGTAGGACAACCAGGGTCTTTATATTTTAAAGCATTATTGTTCTGAAGAATGACATTTACTTGTTCGGCTAAAAAAGACTTTCCTTTTCACATTCAGTTTTCTCTTCACAGTGCATAGATCTTTTAAAAATTTAGCATAAGAAGGAACATGTTTAATAGTATCCAGCAAATGTATATTGATCCCTACCTGTTTGAAAGTTTTAAAGATTTAAGAGTTGTGATTGACTTTTCTTTGTTTGGTCATGACATATGGAAATGGAAGTGCTGGCGAAGAATCAGTCTTTTCTTTAGAATGTTCAGATTCAACCCCTTCCTTACCCTCAGAGATTGACTCATCATCTTTCTCACAAGGTTCAAGAATGGGTTTTTCAATAACCTTACCACTACGAAGAGTGATGACTGATTTGGCTTAATCCATGTGTTGGCTTCCAGAACTACTTGTATTTGCATTGTATTGCCCCTTGGATTTTGCTGTGGTTGAGATGGAAACTTACCTTTCTCTTGAAAACTGAGAGTAGATGTCAATTTTGCAAGACTATCTTTAAAATCTGTCATGCTTTGAGCAAGTTGAGTGTTGATTGTCTCCTACTTTTCAATAAATGCATGCAGTGTTTCCTCAAGATTTTTTATAGGAGGTGGAGCATAAGGAGGTGCATATCCATGAGAATTTTGGAAATTATGGTGTGCTTGAAATGGTGGCTGTGAAGTTTGTGCATTATTGTTATCACTCTTCCAATTGAAATTTAGGTGATTTCTCTAACCAGAGTTGTATGTTTGCGAGTATGGGTTATGATTGGGCCTTTGGAAACTATTTAAAACATGAGTTTGTTCATGGAGACATTCTTTAAAAGAAGACAAAGTTGGATAGTCATTGGTTAAATGTTCATTGGTTTCACAGATTGGACACACAATGTCTTGAACAGATTTTAATTGACCACTCTTTTTTAATTCTAGTGCCTCGACTTTTCTAGCTAAAGATGCAAACTTGGCTTGGAGATCATGATCTTCCCTAAGGTTGTACACACCTCCACTAGATGCATGAGGTTGGGTTTTACTTGGTACCTCATAAGTGCCTGTAGTATCCTAATTTTAAGCATTTTCAGCTAGCAAGTCTAGGTACTCCATTGCTTCATTAGGGTCTTTATCCTCAAAAGTTCTATTGCACATCAATTCAACCATTTACTTATCTCTAAGAGTTAACCCTTCATAAAAATATGAAACCAATTTCCATGTTTCAAAAACATGATGAGGGCAAGTATTAAGCAAGTCTCGATACCTATCGCAACATTGGTAAAATGTTTCTCCTGATTTTTGAGTGAAAGTGATGATTTGTCTTTTGAAAGAGTTTGTTCTGTGAGATGGAAAAAACTTCTTTAAAAATTATTGTTGTATTTCATCTCAAGCATGAATAGATCCTAGTCTCAAATTTTATAGCCATGTTTTAGCTTTATCTTTTAATGAAAAAGGAAAAAGCTTTAACCTGTTGGTGTTCATGCTACAATTTAAGTCATTATAGGTGTTACAGACCTCCTCAAATTCCCTTAAATACAAGTATGGATTTTCTAAATCTAAGCCATGAAAAGAAGGTAAAAGTTGAATAATGTCTGGCTTAAGATTAAAATGAGATGCATCAGGAGGAAAAACTATGCATGAGGGTGCACTTGTTCTTATGGAATTCATGTGGTCTCTAAGTGTTCTCACACGAATATTCTCATTATTCTCATTATGAAGCGACTGGTTATCTTCTTCGGCTATATTTTTTGAAAATGATGAGGATACCCTACAAAGTCTATCACTTAATGTACGTGACCAAACTCTCATGAACGTGTAGGAAGAGAATAAAAGGAAGAAAAGAAAAGAAAAGGAAAGGAAACAAAACAAAAGAAACAAAGTTAGATACACGAAAAGTGAAAAGAGAAAATAAAATAAATACTATAATTTGTACAAGAATTTACCTCCCCGGCAACGGCGTCAAAAACTTGACACAACCAAAAGATTGATGTCTTCTCCCAAGTGAAGGAGTGTCAAGTAATAAATAACTCGGCAAGACTGGGGTCGAACCACATGGAGGTTAATTGTATAAATTATAAATAACAACAACAACAACAACAATAATAGTAATAATAAAGAGAGCTTTGAGATATGATATTGATATAAGGATTAAATAATGATAAAAATAATTGTCAAGGTTAGAGGATCCATTAATGGTATTTCAAATAAGTATAGTATAAACTCTTATTATTCAACTAGAAACCACACACAAAGGAGGTTCCAATCGGATTATAAATTGTTAACATGATTACATTAGTTATCTTATTCGAATAATGCTAATACTTGTAAATATTGTCAGCCATTCATGATTATAACTTATGTTAACAACAAATCAAGTTCCTTTCATAGCACATGTGTTGGTTATACCATACGGTTGGGCTATAAAAGTGCCAAGTATTTGTTGTACCAAGGGTTATACAACATAAATCTAGATTAACCATTTAACAAGCAAAGTATTAAAAGTGAACAAGATAACAAATATAAAACATGTTAGTATCAA
>Ga0325403_1000291_pt1 | contig 32087 bp, 19 predicted proteins | sample PopdelMetagenome_19_FD_205665 | JGI IMG/M metagenome (GOLD analysis project Ga0325403, IMG submission 205665) | Populus deltoides microbial communities from Bellville, Georgia, United States - Xylem-PdKOR-R4 | ecosystem: Host-associated > Plants > Phyllosphere > Stem > Wood/Secondary xylem... | reverse complement strand
TATTTTTTATTTAAAAATATATTATATTAATATTTTTTTTATTTTTTAAAAATTATTTTTTAATAATAATATATCAAAACATTCTAAAAAAATTTAAAAATTTAAAAACACAACAGCCTTATTTCTGTTGGAGCATCCATTCTTATTCCGAGTAGCAGTGAATTTTTTCTGTCCTTGACATGTCACCTCATGTAAAGCTTTTGCTGTAAATGTTAGTAATTATTTTTTCTCAAAAATGCCCTCTGCTTGTCTCTAAAAGCAACCATGCACCTAGATAAAGCTTATACACAGTACTAACAAAATAATAAAAGCGATACCGTACATTATAACGATCTAAATAAATAAAAAAGGACAAACTTATCAGTATTTGTCGAGAGAGGGTAAAGTGGTAAAACGAGAAAGATAACGGAGCTGCGTCTAGTTTTAAGGAGTTCGTAACCGACAAGAGCGGGGGTGTGTGTTTTAACTACGTGCAGGAGAGAGGGTTTATGATAGGCAATTTCTTTTCCTAATTTATCTGATTCTGGAGATAGAATTCTAGTTATCGAGGGGAGTGTTTTTTATTGATTGATTTTTCTGTTTGTTTGATGGGAATTGGTTTCCGAGAAATAATAATAGCAAGCCGAAGCCATGGGAAAGTTGTCTTTCAAGGATTCTCTCAAAGCTCTCGAAGCTGATATCCAGCACGCCAATACTCTGTACTCTCTCTCTCTATCTCTCTTACTTTTAATTTTTTTTTCTTTTAAAGAAATCTGGTATGGTTTAAGTGTAAGTTTTTGAATGCGTAATTGTTCTATATTAGTTATCAATCACTAATGCATGAATGATGCGTGTACTGTGATTTTGATCCATTTTTGTTGCCTTTGCTTTATTTTAAAATAGCCAAACTAAGAAATTTCTGAATTATAAGAAGTCACAATGATTCTTGAATTTTATTTAATTGGTGAATTGATTTATGGTCTTGATTCTTGAAGTTGATTCTACAGGGACTGTGTTTCAATGAGAAAGCAATTGTTTTTTCTCTCCTAGTTTTCTGCTGGGAAAATCCTTTAAACTTGTGATCATGTTCTCAAACAAAGGAATAAGACTGTGTTTCAATGAGAAAGCAAATGTTTTTTTTTCTTTTTTTTTCCTAGTTTTCTGCTGGGAAAATCCTTTAAACTTGTGATCATGTTCTGAAACAAAGGAATAAGATTGTTGTTTTTACATGATTTTAAAAGACTATAGGCAAGTAGCTATTGTTGTTAAAACAGCAAGATGAATCAATGTCTGTACTTATGGCATTTTGGTTAACTTGTGTTCAATTATTAAAGATGAAACTTTATCACTCACTTGGTTTTCTTCTCTATTGCAAACTTGGGTCCCCCAAATTCTGCAATCAATATTGCTTTTTTTAGTTCTATGTCTTTAAGCTAGTTTGTTCATTAGAAACCTCAAGATTGGTAAAGCAGACCTTGTTACTGTTTATTGATTCAAAGTGTCTAGAAATTATATATTGCAAACCACAATTCTAACAAAATTATGCATGTGGCCCTGAGTAAAGCTAATGGGAGCTTCTGGTTAGATACCAGTTATTAGCAACTTGTTGCTCATACTCTCTCTTAACAGCGCCTGTTTTAGAATTTTCTTTCATGCTACAAAACTGTCCTGTAAATAGAAAAATAGAAAAAAAGAAGGCAATGTTATTTATAATTCTGGAAGTATTTGCTTTTAAATAAAACTTGCAGTCATAAGTTTAACCCCAATACTACTGTTATTGCGTTTTTCAACTTTTACTGTATCATCTCTTAGAGTTGGACCTGATTTTTCTTAAGGGTTTATTCTGATAAGACTTTCTTATCTTAATTAGAGAGCAATGTTGATTGTTGTTGGTGCTAACAATTTCTTGTCCGTGATCATTGCTTCTCTCCTTTTTCAATGCAAGGGAAGAAAGAGTGAACAAGTTCTGTCATTGCGTGTCTTACATTGTATCTTGTTAATGCAGTGCTTTAGATCATCCAAGGGAGAACGACGGAGCTCGCCTTCAGATGCGATTATCCTATAGCCCAGCAGCCCAATTTTTTCTCTTTCTTGTGCAGTGGACTGATTGTAACCTTGCTGGTGCCCTTGGTTTGCTAAGAATTCTTATTTATCTTGTATGTTTCTTTCCACGTTTCTCATTTCAGTTTTCTTGTTTTAGATTTGCACTGTTTTCTGTCAGTTTCCCCCTTATTATGTGCCCTTCAGTTTTCATTGCTAAGTTATTCATCCATTTAATTTGTCTGTTGTGACTCTTCATCACTCCATCACCTTCAAAAATGTAGTAATAATATTACAACTTCTTGTTGGGGTGTGACGGTGTGCTGATTGGTGCAGACCTATGCAGATGGGAAAACTACTATGTCTGTTCAGGAAAGAAAAGCTAGCATTAGAGAATTTTATGGTGAGTGATGCTCTGAGAAGACTGAATCTTTTTCCTTTTTACCCAGACTCAAATTTTGAAGGAAACATCTTCAGTTTGTAGGGGTGAAATTCAAGCTTACAAATTTTGTTTTCTATAAACAGCGGTGATATTTCCTTCTTTACTGCAACTTCAAGGAGGAATCACGGATGTGGATGACAGGAAACAGAAAGAAGTATGTACTATGAGATATAGAAGAAAGGATGAGTTGGAGAAGGGGAAACTCTCAGAAGTCGATATAGAAAGAGAAGAAGAGTGTGGGATTTGCATGGAAATGAACAATAAGGTTGTGTTGCCTAATTGCAGTCATTCTTTGTGTTTGAGGTGCTATCGGGATTGGTGAGCTTACTGTCTTCTTTCTATGGGTCCTAGCGCAATTTCTGATTATCTCATCTTTACTGCAACCAAAAAATAAAAATATGTGGATGTGTCTTTAGTCTTTGCCCTGAAATTGAAGATTGGATTGGACAGTCACTTTATGCACTTGGTGATTGCTACTCCATTCACATTCTTATGAAACTCACTTGTAATACCTATCTAATCCCACATTGATGTAAAGAGGACAGAGCTACTTCTTCGTGCATAATTTTCTGTTGCTCATGCATCCCCATGTTTGGAATTTTTGTCTGGTATCTTTTACCTCTGAACTTTTGAATCGTCCCAAAGCTGTTAGGCCAACCCTTCAGCCTCAGGAATGGAGGTCCTTGACTGGTTTGCTACATTTTTGAAGGGTTTGTTGGCCTGTGGTTTCTCAATTTGAAAGAGTCCTCTCAATTAATGCTATCGTGGGGCTATGGTTTCGTCCTTTCCTAACTTCTATAGTGCCTTGATATGTTGTTTCGCTTTCATCACAGGCGTGGGCGGTCTCAATCATGCCCCTTTTGTCGCGGTAGTCTTAAAAGGGTCAATTCTGGCGACCTGTGGATCTATGCAGATAAGTCTGACGTTGTCGATTTAGCCTTGATTACGAGACAGAATTGCAAGAGGCTGTTCATGTACATTGATAAGTTGCCCCTTATTATTCCAGATACTGTATATATGCCCTATGATTCTCATGTGAAGTAGCGGTTTATGCACTGGCGTGAGCAAGACTGTACATTTATTTAACTGTGACTTTTGAAAATGTAAATGTCAATTAGTTACCTACTTCACTGGTTAAAACTGAGTTTTCAAAAATGTAGCTCAGGTTTAACTTTCATGTTGATTTTTTTAATGGTGAATGATGTGCTGGAAGTGGCTGCAATTTGTGGAGGCTGCGTGATGTTAATATTGAAGCCTTTCTTTCGTTTATATATATATATATATATAGAAAAAATATATATATATATATATAGAAAAAATATATATATTTAACTTTATTTTACCTTAACCGAAACTCATCATCCTTAATTCTATTGATTTGGTGAGGTCGCTTCCCTGCCTTCCGTTGTTCACCTAAATATTATATTAACAATACTCTAATAAAAGACATGGGAAAGTATTGTAGTTTTTTTAATGTCTTTTATTTTTATTATACTAATATTTTTAGTTTTGTTTTTTTTTTTACATGGTTTTTTTTTCTTTTCTCATGATTGACTTTTAAAAAAAAGTTGTATGTTTTTTTCAAAATTATTTTTGCTGTTTTTTTTTAATATTGAATTGGTTAAGAATTTAGTTTTGTCATTTAAAAAAAACATTGTAATTTGCTATAATATTTCCATATATAAAGATCCGTTGAGATGTTTTTAAGTCTTCTACTTGTTTGAAAAGGTGGATTGGAATTGGGAAAGATTTCTTTTTTATTTTTTTTGGACTTATTTATTAATTTTTGAGTTGAGAGATTGATTTATTGACATAATAATAATATTTATCAGTGTTTTTAAGTGAAAATAAATAGTAAAAATAGATTGAAAAAAGATTTTTTGGATCCAAAAAAATCCCAAAATCAAATTTCCAACCACCTATTCAATATTTTTTTTTCTTTTTATGATTTTTTTTTTCCAAAATGGTTCTTTTCGGGTTTTTTTTTCATATTGAGCTAGTTGAGAATTTAACTTTGTAGTTTTTTTATAAAAAAAAGCATTGTAGATTACTACATTATTTTCCTCATATGGTTTTTATTTGGTACAATATTTCTTCACATGTTTGTTTTTTTTTTAAATTATCTTTGTTGAATTTATTTTTTTTAATATTGAGCTGGTTGAGAATTTAGCTTTAGCTTTCCCCACGTGTTTTTTTCTTTATTATTTTATTTTTATTTTTGTTGTTACGTTTTTTCCAAAATTGTCTTTTATTTTTTGTTTTTTTGTGTTTTTTTCAGAATTATTTTTGTCGATTTTATTTTTTTATATTGAGCTGGTTGAGAATTTAGCTTTGTAGTTTTTTCTTTAAAACACTGTTGATTGCTACAGTGTTTTTTCATGTGGTTTTTTTTTCTTTGTTTTTTTTTTCTAGAATTGTCTTTGCCAATTTTAGTTTTTTCTTTTTCATATTGAACTAATTGATAATTTAGCTTTGTAGTTTTTTTCTTGAAAATAAAACATTGTAAATTGATACAGTATTTCCCTACATGATTTTTTTCTTGCTACAATGTTTCCCCCACATGTTTTTTTATCAATTTTTTTCCAAAATTATCTTTGTCGAATTTATTTTTTTCATACTGAGCTGGTTGAAAATTTAACTTTGTAGTTTTTTCTTTAAAACACCATTGATTGTTAAAGTGTTTCCCCACATGATTTTTTTGTTATAATTTTTAAAAATATATATATGATTTTTTTTATAAATCCATGACAACGCACAAACATGTTATAAGCCCACGACAACGCGCCAGCATAGCAACTAATTTCCTTTATATTTTCAAAACGATAAAAAGTATTAGATAACTTTTGGGTTTCACAATGTCAAATAGCATTTCTTCGCAAGATGGAAGATGAACTTCCAAGTCATTTTGAGTGCTAATATAAACTTTAAAAATGAGTGCGAAAAATGCAGTCTTTAATACCAGATTTATAATCAGCCTATTCGCGTACCACTACACGCGCGCATGTTAGGTAACTTCCCATGTTATGGGTCAAATTGATTTATTTTTTTTAATATAAAAAATGAATGTTCATGTTGTAGGAAATTTTATATTATTGTTATTAAATTCAATCTCACAAATCAAATTTAAAAATTCTTTTTAACTTAACATGTTAAAAAAAAATGAAGTCATAAGACAAGAAAAAAAAAAGGCATGATCCAAATGCAACATGCATGCCCAGTAACAAGTGATTTGGTTTTTTTTTTAAATAAAATCTTTTTTATTTTAAACATTAAAACGATGTATTATAGAAGATCATGTCAAGCTCAGCTAGGTTATCAAATTTGTGATCTAAGTTATGGACTCTAATAGGTCAAATAAGATTTGTTTATTTAATTATATGATAAAAATAAAGACTAATTAAAAAATAATCAACTATTAAAAGGTAAAATTAAAAAAAATAAAAAAAATTCAACAAAAACTCAATGTTAAAGAATGAAATTGAAAAAAAAAACAGGTCAAACCAAGTGTACAGGCCTTAAAAAGAGTCAGGTTCGCATGCCTAACCGAACTAGCTTACCAAACCTGTGATCTAAGTTATGGATTCTAATGGGTTCATTGAGATTTTTTTTATTTAATTATATGATAAAAAAATAAAAATCAATTAAAAAACAATCAAATATTAAATAATAAAAAAATTTAACAAAAACCCAATGCTAAAAAAAAAATCAAGCCAGGCAAGCGAATTTTAAATAAAATCCATGCGCAGCTGGGCCATATTTATTTATTTATCTTTTATAAGGGGCATATGACATTTAACACGCCTCTTGTTTTTAAAAAAGAAAATAAAAGAACAGGCTACACATTATGTGTTGCCTGTTGTTGCCCTGCCAAAAAATCAATAATCATTGTGATGACTAAAAAATCTAGGGTGTGATGTTTTTGGTTGAAAATTCATTGTTCAACCCGTTTTCACCCAAAAAAACATTATGAAAATCTCCACAAACCATCCAGCAACCCAAAAACACCCAAAAAAACACATAAAAATCAGCTCGATAAAAAAAAATCAAAACTAAACTCAATCTCTCGTTAATGTTTATACAAAAAAATCCATCATTGTTAACCTTTTATTGAATGGAACCCGTTAACACCAATAATTGTGAGTTTCGTCGTTAAAAAATGATCAAATTGACAATTTTCTATCTTCTTACCATTTTTGGATAGGCTTTCTCTCTCATATCTCATAGACCAAAATAAAAACTATCAAGAATTTAAGATTAGACACATATTTTATTTGTCAGTTTTTTTTTAATTTAGCAGTTGTATCACAATTCAAAATTAGTTTCATCTAATTATGCTATGAAAAGGTTAAATTAAAGGGGAAAAAGGAAAAAAAAAAAACTTTTACCTTGCGTCTTTGATTTATGAGTGTTTTGGTTTTTTTCTCTTGCTCAGTAGTTATTGAAAGATTTCTTTGAGTGGTTATTAAAAGATTTGTTTGAGATGTATGCATCTTTTTAAATTTTTTTAACATAATACAAATATTTTTTTACCCTTAAAATCAACAAAATTTAAAATTATTAACCAAGGGCTTCATTGACCTTTCATAATATTTGTAACAGTAAAAATATTTCTTTGCTCCAATGATTTAAAAAAAGATAGACAGCTGAAAAAAGGGTATACCAGGTTTTTTCTAATTTTGATATATAGTAAATAACGTTTTCAGCCTTAGAAAAAATATATATATAAAAAATCACCTTTAAAGGTATTTTGATATTTTTCACATAAATATTTTGTATGATTAAGAGAATTATAAAGGTGTTTTGATATTTTGACATTTTATTTTTTATTTTTTAATTGATAAGTTATTGATACATATTCCACACCATGGCTAGCTAGGTAACATGCATAGTTCAAAGTTAAACTCAAACTCATTCATAACTATTATCCATAACTATATTCATAAAAATATGAAAATTTTAAGAGTTCTCGAGTGATTATTATAAACTTGATAAAATAATATAATGTACTGATAAATTCAACCGTGCCATAATGGGATTGACCTATTTCTAGCACCCATTCTAAAAATTACTCTGTTTTTTTAGGAATATCATTCTCGTTTTTTCATTGATTTCTTATTTATAGAAAATATAAAACATAAAATAAGCCACTTAAATCACTGATAAACTATATATTATTTTGATTATTAAAACTTAAAAAAAGTCTTAAAAGTATGCTGATAAAATAATTAAAATCCAAAAATAATTGAATTATTTCATAAATTTATTAAATTAAATTCTTAGATTTGTTAAATTAAATCCTGAGTTCATTTGTTTTATAGTTTCCTGTCTTGCATGATTATTTTAAACTTTTTTGGAAAAAAACACTTATAATATTAGAAAGGTAAGATTGATTTTGAGAAATTATTTGTAATTTTTAATTGTTGCTTGTATTGATAATTTAAATTCATATCATATATAATTAAAAAATGTTTAAATTAAAAAAAAGATTCATAATATTGAAAATTTAAGTGAAAATTATCTAGTAATTATTATTTTAAAGAGTTAAGTGTATCTAAATTTTAAAATCTTATTCAATTTATGTCACTGATACCTACTCTAGTCCAGTTAAAGATTATTTTATATTGTTAAAAAATTAATTAAAATTATAAAAACTTAATAAAAATTATTTAAATTCAAACATATTTATTTAATAACTCTAAACAATATATTAAAATGTTAATAAATAAGCCAAGAAATCAGTGATCCCAAAAGCCCAAAGCATTCTCATATCTCTCTTACTGGGCCCTATTAGATTTGTATTTAGAGGGTTTAAGCGTTTGACATACGAAGTTACAAAAACCCCAAGCTGATTCATCGTCTCAATCCAAACAAAACCCTAGCTAGCTAGGATCAGAAAGCAGTGGCCGCCATGGCGGAAGAGAAGCACAACAGATCAGCAGAAGAGGAAGAGATGAAGAAGAAGAGAAAGCGTAAGAGAAACAAAAATAAAAAGGAAGGAAAAGAAGCAGAAGAGAAGAACTCCAATGAAATCGAAGGAGGAGAAGAGGAGGAGGAGGAGGAGCATAGGCAAATTGAGGAGGTAAAAGGGAAGAAGAAGAAAAAGAAGAAGAGTAAGAAGGAAGGTGAAGACATGAGTGAAGAGGAAGATAAAGAGAAAGAGACGGTGAAGAAGGTGAAAAGTGGAGGTGGGATTATGAGCACAGAGTCTTTTGATTCTTTGGGATTATCTGAACCCACTCGTAAGGCTATTCAAGAGATAGGGTTTGAGTATATGACTCAGGTATATTGTTTTTTTTTTTTTCCGGTTTTTGCCAAGGAACCTGATAGTTTTTATTGCTTTTGTCTGTATCAATGTCCTATGCATTAGTTTTTTTTAGAATTTGAAGCTTTCTAAATTCCTGGCGAGATTTTTTTCTAACTTTGCAATGTTGCTGTCTTGTTGGGAACTCCTACATAAAAAAAAGTTCATATAGCTCTGCCTAGAGGAAGACCATAATGTCCACAGTAATTTCTATACAATGTAGGATAGCATACCTATTTTCTCCTTTTTATGCGATAAATGTTTCCTATAACTGATGTATCATTGCAAATACAGATTCAAGCCAGGGCAATCCCGCCACTTCTAGTAGGAAAAAATGTTCTTGGTGCTGCAAGGACGGGTTCTGGGAAAACTCTTGCATTTCTAATACCAGCTGTAGAGTTACTATATAATGTTCGTTTTGCCCCTCGCAATGGAACAGGCGTGGTTGTTATTTGCCCGACAAGAGAACTTGCTATACAGGTAAAGGAATCCTTGCACTGCAGATGTATCCTTGTGAAGCGGCATATCAATCCTCTTTTAGATAGTGTTAGACAAACCTGACTTCATCTTCAATTAGGAAGCCTATAGAAATTATCTGTGAGCCAGCAGTAGGGTTTCATGGACTAGTAGTTGTTACCTCTTTTCTCCCCATGTAATTATGAGATGATGCCAAGAAAAAAAGGAATTTATTCATGTACTTTCCTTCTTGTAAATTGATTTCCTCCCTTTGTACGACTTATAAATTATGCTTGCTGATAAATTCTAATTTTGATGGTTGAGTTGAAGCTTCTGTGATATTTTGAAGTTAGATGCTAAGTGTTTGATGTTTTTGACATGGAAATTTGTGATTTAATCCTGTACTTTGTGTTGACATACCCATGCTTCTTACCGTGTGTGATTACCATCTTATATTTGAATTGTAAATTAGTTGGCAGTATGTCACTTTGCTAATGGACTTTGCTTTGATGGCTTTTGCATTTTGCATTTTGAATTTACTTTTTTTAGCTTTAGAGGAAAGTGATGTGATTTTATATTGTTTGTGTGCTATAATTTGTTATCAACTTGCCACAGATTGAAAAGAGAAAAAAAATGTTTTTGTAAAAGAGAAAATTTCATGGCTCTGGATAGTTCACTTGCTGTTTTCCTTGACTAATTCAACAATCAACTCTGCAGACTCATGCTGTGGCAAAAGACCTTCTCAAGTATCACTCCCAGACTCTTGGCTTGGTTATTGGTGGTTCCGCAAGAAGAGGAGAAGCAGAACGCATTGTTAAAGGGGTAAATTTACTGGTGGCAACACCTGGTCGACTTCTTGATCATCTTCAAAATACAAAGGGATTTATTTATAAGAACCTAAAGGTAACTTCTAATAAGCTTTAACCGTGTTATAGAAGATGTTTTACTCGTTTTATTTTCAAACTAATTACATTGGTCGAATATCTTATGACTATATTAGCTATAATGTTTAGCAGATGCAGTATAAGACTCAAGTCAAATCTTAGTAATCAAATGCTGCTCCCTGTAGCTAAATTAGTTGCTTGGCGCTTAGAAGTCTGACCTAATTTGTAAACAACCTTTCAAACTTGTAGTGCCTCGTGATTGATGAAGCAGACAGGATATTGGAGGCAAACTTTGAGGAAGAAATGAAGCAAATTATCAAGCTTTTACCAAAGGTAAATTAAGTTGTGGTAATTATATGATTTTTTTATTTAAAAGTAAAAAAGATATGTTCATAATGCAGAGCCATCTCTGAAAGTTGTGTAAAACTGGCAAAATCTACTTTCTTGGGATAAAATCTAGTTCATGAAACAATGTATGTTAACCATGCTGATCCAACCTGTGTTTTCCAAACAGTATTAACAGCAGCACTTTGAAGTTAGTTGATTGGCTGCTCTTACAGTATTTGGTAGATTTGCACTAAATAAGTCTCATCAATCTCTTCTTGTTTTCAGTGCTGATTGTTATCCTGAATTTTCTTGATTATGTTCCTTTGCTAAAACTTGAGCTCAAATGCTGATATTTGATAATATTCAGTGATATGGTCACTTTCAATGAGCCATGCTCGCTCCCATCTGTGGCTGTAATGGCATTTTTTATTTCTTTTTGGCAATAGTTAATGCTTTTTAGCTGATGTGGTTTACTAATCAATGTGCAGGCTAGGCAAACTGCCCTATTTTCGGCTACCCAAACTAAAAAGGTATGTTTCCCAAGGCATCGCATTTTGATGTTGGTTTTGGTTCTGTTTACTCATGCTTGTCCTTTCAGTATTTGAACCAGTTTTTTCTCTTTAACCAGAATTTCAATGATTAAGCTTGAAACACAAATTCAGCCTTTTTTCCTTTTTTGATAGTGAAATTCAGTATTTTGTTTTCTGGTTGATCCAACTAATGCTGGATTTCAATCTCAGGTGGAGGACCTTGCTCGCTTGTCATTTCAGACAGCTCCTGTCTATATTGACGTGGATGATGGTAGAACCAAGGTAGACATGCTGTTGCTTCTATGTCTCTAAATGTTTTCATACATATAAACATATGTACATACTATCAAAAGTTACCTGCCTTTAAACCTGACAAGATGTCGGGTATTGTAGGTCACAAATGAAGGTCTGCAGCAAGGCTATTGTGTAGTGCCAAGTGCCAAGAGATTTATTCTCTTGTACTCCTTTTTGAAGAGAAATTTGTCAAAGAAAGTGATGGTTTTCTTCTCTTCATGTAACTCTGTTAAGTTCCATTCTGACCTTCTGAGGTACATCCATGTGGAATGCTTTGATATCCATGGAAAACAAAAGCAACAGAAAAGAACTTCTACCTTTTTTGATTTCTGCAAAGCCGAGAAGGGAATCTTGCTTTGTACTGATGTTGCTGCTCGTGGACTTGATATTCCTGCTGTGGTATGTTTCTTGCTTAAAGTGACTTGCTAATATTTACCAGGATCTTACCCCTAGAAGTGTGTTGTGTTTGTGGGTGAGGGACACTGAAAATTTGAAAATGACTCCTGGACATCTGGGAGTATAGTTAGAATTCTGTTTTGCTTGAGATATTATATTTTGGTTGGCCTATCACAAGAACTAAATGATCTTCTTAGAAAAAAAAGAAAGTGAAAAATAATTTGGGTCATTAACACGGTCAACTATTAGAGATGTTATACATTTGGATTTGTTTGAACTCGCCATGGTTTTTTGGGATTTTTGAAAGTCAAAATTTGAAAATTGCTCACTTAAAGGCTTCCACATAAAATAACAGTTTATCATACAGACCATGGAAGCTGCATTTTCTTTTTAAGTCAGCTGATATTTGTTCCTTCTTTGTTTTTTTTCTGCTTCTAGGACTGGATTGTGCAGTTTGATCCTCCTGATGAACCTAAGGTGCTCATATTTTTTGGCTAGCATGTTTCAGTTAAGAGCTCAGTGTTCTTGTTCATGCATGCTTAGTAACATGTGCCCTGAAATTACTGCTTTCAGGAATACGTTCACAGGGTTGGTCGAACAGCCCGAGGGGAAGGTGCAAAAGGAAATGCCTTGCTTTTCCTGATTCCGGAAGAGCTGCAATTTTTGCGCTATCTGAAGGTATATAGCAAATTCATCATGGCTGCTTATCTTACACATCCCCAATTCTTTTGTTTTATGAAGAGGGCACCACCTTAATGCAATAAATAGTTGGTTTCATTTCATCACGCAGTAGGATGTGCAGCATTAGGGTTTTGAAAAGCAAGAAAACTTGAAAGAGTATGAATTTGCCTTTTGTGCCCTCTAAAACTTATTGTCTCTTTTATAGGCAGCAAAAGTCCCTGTCAAAGAGTATGAATTTGATCAGAAGAAGTTGGCAAATGTTCAATCACATCTGGTACTTTCCTACTTCCTCGCTGTTGGATGTTTCATCCTAGTAACTAAAGTTACAATGAACTTAAAGAGAACTACTGGATTGTTTCAGGAGAAGTTGGTGGCCAACAACTACTATTTGAACCAGTCAGCTAAAGATGCATATAGATCATACATATTGGCCTATAATTCACATTCTATGAAGGACATCTTTAATGTCCACCGACTAGATCTGCAGGTACCATTGTTGTTGCTTGCATTCTAGAAGGCGATCACATGTGAATGAATGTATTTATTTTTTGAGCAATGAAATGGCTAATATTGGATATATGTAGGCTGTTGCTGCGTCATTTTGCTTTTCTTCTCCACCAAAGATGAATCTGAATATGGACAGCAGTGCTTCCAAGTTTAGGAAGAAAGCAAATCAAGGAAGCCGAAATGGTTTCAGTGAGATCAATCCGTATGGAAGGCAGAGTGATGGAGATGAAAAGCGACAATTTGTAAGGTATTAGCCAAGATCAATACCAGCATCTGACACAAATTTTGGTGGAGCGAAATGTAATATCAGCAATCTTATGATTTTGTTTATTGACTTGTGGCCTCGTCCAAAAGTTTTGCTTAAATGTTTCTATATCTGCTTCCAGTTTATGCAAACTCCGAGGTGTAATGTTAAAGGAATACTTGGTATCAATTCAGAGCTCTGAAGTCAGATTTTTTGTAATCTTTTACGGTAGGTCAGATCGCCACACCAGTGTGGTCTAGGTCGAATCCCTTCACGGGCCATCTTCTAAACACTTCCTCTGCCCACCATGGCAACGTTACTAACCATCAATAACATTCCGCTTTGCAAGGAAAGAAAGTATACGGTGCAACACAGTTGATATCATACATGCCTTTTTTTGCAGAAAAAAACATGATCCACAGAGAATTTAAGCGAGATGAAATTGACTGCATATTTCGGATATCAAGCCATTTTGGCCGAATTGGAGCGGTAGCGTCCAGTGTCTGGACTCAGGAAGCATGCACATGGCGCGGCTGATTGATTGTCAAGTAATAGGTAGGTAGGTGCTTGGGAAAGTTTTGGCAGAGCTAACTATTTACAGCAAAAAGAACATGCCAGTTCTCTCTCTCTTAAAGAAGGAACAACAAATTAATGGGAAAGGAATCAACGAGCAGAAATACGAGAATTCACCAGAAAGAAAAAGATAAAAAACCAAACCAAAGCGCCAATGATACAGTGGAGAAATGCAGTTGAATCATGAATGATTTCGACCTTGGATAGGCATATAGTCTGCGTAGAAGCGAGGATGGTTCTCTTCCGGATGCGTAGCATAGGCATAGCCTCCATGGCTAGAGATATCAAGGCCTGCTACTTCTTCATCAATTGATATTCTCAACATCTTAAGCTTATCAAGTGCGAAGAAAACCGGTCCCATTGTTATGCTAACCCAGGCTACTATTGCCAACAACTCAACCACTTGGCATCCGATCAGACCCCATCCACCACCCAGTAAAAGGCCATAGGGTCTCACCACTCCCGCCTCACCTGAATTATAAACTTGGATCACAAAATCCTTTTTGGCAAACAATCCAGTGAATATCAAACCCCAAGCACCACACCCACCATGCAGCTGAGTTGCCTCTAATGGGTCATCAAATTGCAGCTTTAGAGCCAAGACGTTTAGCCCAATCAAGACCCAAGCTGCACAAAACCCACATACAATCGCGGCCCATGGCTCCACGACAGAACATCCTGAAGTAATGGCCACAAAACCACCAAGCAATCCATTGCAAGCATCTAATGCATCCCAGTGGCCTCCTAGTAATCGCCGGCCAAATAGGGTTGTGAGTCCGGCGGTCGAACCAGCCAATGTAGTTGTTACTGCAGTCCGGCCAATACCGGTCCAGTTCCCTTGATCGGTTGTATTGGGGTAGGCGACAAGAATCTTACCAAATGAACCAGGATTAAACCCAAACCAGCCAAACCACAACAAGAATGTCCCAAGCACCACAAGAGTTGCATTGTGCCCACGCATAGGCACGGGCTTGCCAAATGCATCAAACCTGCCCACTCGAGGACCTTGTATGAAAGAGCCCCAAAGTCCAGCAATCCCTCCCACCAAATGAACCACGCCACTGCCAGCAAAGTCAATAGCACCAGAGCCGAACAACGTATCAGAACTAGGAGATAGCCAACCATTTGATGACCAAACCCAGTGAACCACAATTGGGTACACAAATCCAGAAAGGAAAAATGAGAAAACAAGATAAGCACTGAACTGGGTTCTTTCGGCTATTGAGCCACTGGTGATTCCAGCAACTGCTATAGCAAAAGCCCATTGGTAAAGAAAGTAACTATAGTCATAAGAGGTGTTGGGAATATCTTTGAGAGCAAAGAAGGTTGTACCTATGAAAGGGTTAGAATTGGTGCCATCACCAAATGCAAAAGCAAAGCCGAAGAGGTAATAAGAGATGCTCCCAACAACAGCATCAACAACATTTGTAAGCATAATGTTCATGGCATTCTTGGCCCTGACTGAGCCAGCACATAGCATGGCAAAGCCAAGTTGCATCACAAAGACCAAGTAAGCTGAGAAGAGCAAGTAAATGGTATTGATAGAGTCTGTCACACTTTGTTCCCATGAGACCTCCATTCGTATCGTAGGAGAGAGGGTTGGTTGTTGCAAGCGGGAGAAGGGAGATACAGACTGGTTTGCTACAACTTCCTATTGTGTCTAGATAGTACGTTGAATGGTAGGTGCACCTGTGGCCAGTTATTCATTTGGATTTTTGGTAGGACCATCTAGAGGAGATTGTTGACTGGCTGCTCGTTCTCCTTCAAAGACTCGTCTACAGAGTAGATAGGCCTAAAACTTGGTCGTTTTAACTTTTAATTCAGCTACATGGATGTTGAATAATATGAGATGACGCAAATCCGTTGATGGAGGAAATTGAAGCGACGATATAATATGATGCTCTATTTCCGTAACACAAGTTATTTTGGTAGCTCGCCATCACCTCAGTTGTAAATACCACATGATAAGGCTAAACCACTGGCAATTTTTCCAACAGCAACTCAGTATAAAATGGCTACGAGGTCTCTTATTTCTGTGGTTCTCGCAAGAACAAGATGCAAGGTACACAATCTCCACTCTTGAGAATCTGACAATCAGATTAACTACTGCACATACCTGATAATACAAGCACCACTTGCACATGTAAATAAGAACAGTACTAGTATTCATTGTAACAAATAGCAGATTCATTTGCAATTTTACATTATATATTTACGGACACGGTAATTTTATATTTGTATTTAAATTCATATCTAAACTGGTGGTTTTGTGAGGAATCAATAGGCTTTCTGGTAGTTACCAGGACCCCCCACTGGAATTCGGCTAGTGAGTGAAGGTCGCATTGTAACAATAGCTGATTCATTTGCTCCAGCTCTTAGAGCAGCCCTGCCGGCTTCAAGGAACCTCCTAACAGCATCCTCGGCATATCTGTTGGCTTCACCCACTGTCATCCTTTTGCCAATATCTGGGTAAGCATTCAGTACATAATCACCATTGAGCTGTGACGCAAGCTGGATCATCTCAACCTGGAATTCTGAGAGGCTTGCATCTTCTTTTGGTCCCCATGGCCTCATTAATGTTGTCACCTCTGGCAGGGTTTCTGTATACAGATTTCAGGATGAATTTCAAATCATATGGTGTGGGACAACATATCAATATTTCTAAATAATGTTTGGTCAGAAGAGATTTATGTATGAACCAACAGTTCCTGCAATGCACATGTGTGAACATATATCATGCACGACATCCATGGACCATCTAAAGGAAAGCTACCTGATTCACATAGATTGAACAAAAAATAGGGTCTCCTCACTCTTGACTGGCTTCTACATCTAAATTTCCAGATGCAGATAACTTAAAGGCTTAAATCTTGTCTCCAATCTCCATTATGGCTATAGACATACACGTTCAAAGGAAGAGCATAAAAAGATGAAGAAAACAACGGACAAATTAATTATGTCTTCCTGCTCTTCTACCAGCAAAGAGACCGACAAGAAAATACCAATAAAGGTTTGGCATGTTGCCACAGAAATCAGCACCCAGGGCATAACATGCAGAAGACTCAATGTGCTCCCACATTTTGCACAGATTGAAGTCTCTGTCAGTTAGAAAAATATTACCTATGGATTTGAAGGCAGGTAACTTATTGGCGGATGCAATAAATTTTTCAAAGATGCAAGTCTCTGTCAGTTAGAAAAATGTTACCTACGAATTTGAAGGCAGGCAACCAATTGGCGGATGCAATAAAATCTATCTCGGGACAAGAAGGTGATCCCATTAAAGGTTGAAATTATAGGTAAATCAAACAAGAGCATTATAGGTCGAAATCAAATATAAATACCACCCAATTAAACAGGGGTCCCTGTGCACGACCATATCCTACTTTAATCCTCAAGCAATCAACAAAGTTCAGTAACATTTCAGAAACTACAAGACAACGTAACTTAGTTGTTCAAAAGAAAAGCTAAACATAACTTAATATTTATGGTTGATGATCAGGATATTGATGCCAAACCTGGACAATCATCACGAGGAGTGTCACGTAGGTAAAAGTAATTCTCAAAACTACCAGCCCATGCATCCCTCCTTGTCAAGAAATTCGATTTCAAGTTAAAGAGCTTCTTCACCGTTGCAGGGATTGAAGAGTGCTCAAATTGAGAAGATGGTCTTGGCCCAGCTGGCTCATGTATCACTGCGGTGCAACACACATTCACATCCACAATCATTTCCTAATCAATCCACTTCCACACCACCCCCTCCTATTTACTTGTGCAAAAACGTTTTCTACACAGCGTGATCCTTAAGCAACCAAATAAACACTTACAAAACAACAAAGATTCAAACACTTACCAGTACCCTTGTCAATCCAAGGAGAGATCAAAAGAGTAGGAACCCGAACACCCAACCGGTTAAACTGGAAATAGTACGGGTCACGTCCAACAATCCCATCAGGATTCGGCACCCCGCGCACGGGTGTAGGCACGTGATCATAAAACCCGCCATGTTCATCATAAGTAATCAAAAGCGCCATTTCTTTCCACTGCGGACTACTCCTCAGTGTCTCGTACACCTCCTTCACAAACCTCTGTCCTCTCGCCATGTCATGTGATGGGTGATCATCATTGGCTGGAAATAACTCCACATCGAAATACCTCTGCTCCACCACCACATAATTAGGTAACTTCCCTAGCTTCGCGTGCAATTTGAACTTCAATTCGTAGCTGTGAAACTTCATTGCGTGCTTTAATTTCCTCAACGACTTTAAGAAAAGGGTCGCGGGGATGTTTTGGTAATAAACTCCAAAACTGAGGCCGTTCTCGTCAAGTGAGTCGAAGATCGTTTTTTGAGGGAATCCATGGATGAGGTCTTTCCGCACGTTACTCATGGCTCCGTGTGAGGTTGCTGAGTGAACATAGAGCCGGTTCGGCTGAGTTGACGCGGGAACCGACGCGAACCACCGGTCAAAAACGGCGAACTCGTTCGCTAACTCGGTGTACACCGGTACCCGACTCGGTTTGAAACCGCTCATGACGATTTTCGACATGGTTTCACTCATGCTGTTCGCTTGTTGCGCAAACCCGCTCATTGGAGCCGGGTCAGCGAGGCTATCGTTTGAACCGAATATCTGTTCTCGGATAGCTTGGAATGAGTGGCCAGGGTCCGAGTCGATGAAGACCGCGTCGTCGGAGACGAAGATTTCATCGGCGTTGGGGTCGGAGACAGAGATTCGATTCGATTCGGATCCAGTCAAGCCGTCGATGTCGGGTCGGGTTGATTTGAGCCAGCCGAGGACGTGATCGAAAGAGCGATTCTCCATGACTAGAATCACTAGGGTTTTGATGGGACCTTTGATTTTGGATTTGTGCTTTTTGTGTAAATTATCAAAGTCCAGGGAGTGAGAGGAAATTACCAAATATAGAAAGAGCAAAAAGGCGAGCGGGAGTCGACGACAAGTCATTTCCGGTGACCGAGAACTGGGAAATTGCAGTGATTCGTTTGGGAAGGGAAAGGGTGGTATAATAATGGAGTAGCCGACGACAGGAAAGTAAAGTGCTCCTTGATTTTATTTATAAATAAATGTGGAAGCAAGGAGGGTATGTATCTTGGAAGAAAGAGTATTAAAATGCTTGACTTGACTTTTATTTATAATTATTATCAGGAAGGCGGGATTTAATTAACTTAAATTGAAGTAAAGTGGGTGTTTATGTGGTGCCGGGTTTTCTAAATTTAAACTCGTGACGCCGATAATAAAAGCCTAGCCCTCTCTACTTTCTTTCCGCGACGTGACACTGCGATAGAGATAGAAGATGGTAGAGGTAGAGATCACAGGATTTTTTGGGGGCGGTGGAGAGGCAAATATTGTACTCAAATCACGAAAGGATGGTTTCATATTCCAATAATTGAAGTAAAAACATTAATTTCGTCAGTTTTTTTAATAATTCATGGGAAATAAACAAATTGATTTTGTTTTCTGTGAATAGTTCTCAAGGTCTGAACGTTTGATTTACAAGTCAGGCCGTCATGATCCTTGCTTCTTGTAAAGATCAAGCTTGCTGCACCGGTAAAAAGCAATGGAAACGCAAGAATTGCAGTTTATTCACATATTGCTCAGCTTAGCCCTCAAGTGATTGCTCCGTGATGCGTTCGTGACAAGAATATTATTCTGAGCTTAGCGCTCAAGTGATTGCTTTGCTTGCTCGCTCCCAGAGCGGGCAGGCGGGCGGGCATCGGTCAGTCCTGTCCTCGTGCCCGAATCCAATTATCCATTAGAAAACAATCATGAGCTTGATGAGCAGAAGTATTTAAAATTATAGTTAGTCAACCAACATCCCCTCCGCATGACCCTTCGATCAGTCTTGAGACCCACATGATTTTCAGCCGGCTACGCCTTGCATCAACCATTTGGCAATATTAAAATTTTATTATCTTGGTATGGTTATTAACCGGTTGTTTTGATTTTTTTTCATTAAAATAAATTTTCTTATTAATATATTTCTTATATATTTTAGTAAACTCGAGTTTTTTTAACTAAATTATTGTTTATATTAAAAAACATAAATATAAGATATGATATTATTGTTTATATTAAAAAACATAAATATAAAACAACTTTCATTTGATAAAAATAATTTCACAAAAAAGTTTTTAAACCTTTAACTGGCTTGAAAATATAGATCAGGGTCGAATTTTTTCTAATTTAATTTTTTGTTTTTAAAGCAATTTAAAGAAGTTTTGACTTAAAGAGAGTGGTTTATTTATACGCTAAGAATGTTTTGGTGGCTAGAATGTGAGTGCAATCAAACAACACGCTTCACTCTTTTTTAAAAGAAAAGGGGTAGATGAAAGGGGGGGTCGGGGGGTTGCAGTAAAGGTCCAAGTGCGCTTATCCACTTAAATTCATGTTTTATTTTTTTTAATATTTATTTTATTTTAAGTTTATTTTTTTCTATAACATTATTTTTAATTTTATAAATATTTATTTTTATTATCATATAATTAAATAAAAAATAAAAATTAAACTTTATAAAATTCATGAACTAAATCACCAATTTAGTAAGCCAGGTCACAAAACTTGAGTTTTTTTTAAAATATCCATTTTGAATATTTTTAAAGACAAATTATTTTTTTGTTGGTTTCTTTAAACCTATCAAGTCATCATTAAATCACATTAATACAATTTTTATATTATTTAATTTAAAATTCTGGGTTAAATAAAAAATCAAGACAAGAAATTACAAGGTTAACTTCTAGATTGAGATTAATAACATTATTAAAAAGTTCTAACCTTGGTAGTATTTTTTATACTAAAATTTTTTGCTGTCCCACAAGATATCAAACATCGATCATCTAGTACATTACTAATAATTATTTCATTAGAAGACACGTCGATTAGAATGGGTGACCAAGGCACTTTATGCCAGCTCTACTTCAGCAAAAGTTGATTCAAGTAACTGACTAAAAAATCGGTTTCAACTACAAGAAAAGAAAACATGACTTAGAACAGGTACCTCGGAGGATCTTTTTAACATATAACATTTCTCCATGCATAATGATTATGCTCTGAGGATGGATAGTAGTCAATATAGCAGATTCAAGAAACCCTAGATGCCCCATCAATGCCCAAAACCTGTTAATAAGAAGAAAAGATTTCACTTTTCTAAGATGGAAAGATGATATTTCTGTACCTCTGATCTCCCTTAAAAAAGATGAAGAGATATCTTCAGCTTGTTCTGTCTCCATTTTGGAAGCTCATAAAATGCTTTCTTCCGCATTCCAAACTTCTCTTGAAACTCCTCGTCGCATAAGTATCCCTAAATTCAGAAACTGTAATTAGCTGCTGAATAGAGCTGATATTCAATTGCACCACAGCAATGCAATGGCAAACACAGCAGAATCAAATCCTAAAAAATAGCCACTTAAAATCTTAATTTGGTATTATCATTGAACAAAAAATCTTCGAAATTTTTACACAGCATTCTCAATATAGCCAAAATGTCCCTGAAGTGAATTAAAATTGTAGCAGCTAGTTTTATAGTCAAATGGTGTACTGAAACGATAAATGGAGAAGGTTTAGATGAAAACAAAATGGCTACCTCTCTTTTGGTTACATCTATGTCCGTTACTGGATCACTTGAATTCACTTTCAATCGCTCATAAGGATAGATCACTGAGTTCTCACTAGCATCATTGCCATCAACCTGAGCTAAAACTGCAGCCTGAGAAGGGGATTCTGCCTCTGCTTTTGGAGAACCTGAAATGACCAACAATGAAGTTTTAATGAAAATTTCAATCAGAACATGTCATCAAGCTTGCAAGAGTAAAAAGCCAGCATCCAGCAGGATTGTATCCATCTCCATGTTTCATTCATACTTAAGTTCGTCATTCTTCCAACAGGTCATGCAATAGGATGACCAGGTCAAAATCCACAAAATTTTGTATGGTAATCATGTCAAATTTCCATTCTGTCATAAACATTTGGTGGCATAATCTATTCAATCTGATATGCATTTAATTAGCAATTATCCTATATTGATAGTTATTTGTTCCAATGACTACAATTGTGCATGCCAAGTTTTCACTATTATTACATAAAATCATGGGGGGGACTAAAATTTTGTTCGCTGCATTCCATATTAACAAATTGAATGATTCTTTATTACCAGCACTGTCATGAAAGGGGGACCCAGGAAAGAGCTTTCTTGCTGTTGGAGCTGGGGTGGAGATTTGGCAGTTGGTTGAAGAATTAAAGTGCGTGACTGAAGCACTGGATACTGGAGATGTACTATTTCTCCCATTTGAACTAACAGACTTGCTTCTCAAACCATCTGGAGTTGTCTCCTTAGAGGATGCTTTCCATGATTTACTTGTATGAACCTGCGCAACAAATAAAATGAAGCATGAATAAATTCAACCTTATATCACAAACAAAGAGGCCAAATGTTGTCCAGAACCTAATGTGCAAAAACAAATCTGATATCTATAAATACAAGGTTAAAAACTTCACTATCTTTTTCAACAACATCATCAACATTGCCTTCATCATCTCAAGCTAATAATAATGCATCCCACATGAGATGAAATGAGATTACATTGGGATAAAACAGTATGGCCGGATTGAGCCTGAAGCAAGAATCAGTTAAATGCATGCCATATCAATCCACATTGAAATTCTTAGGCTATACATTCCACTGAAAAATTATTGAGCAATGCTCATTGGTCATTACTGATAAAGGAATATTTGGGCCAGTGACATTCTTTGGCTACTTCAGCATTTTACTAGAGCTTTCAGAGCCAGGAGATGCACCCATCCAAAGGCACAAGACAAGTATTGCAAAGTAAGATACCACACTTACTTCAAGATTTTGCTTCTTTCCTTTTAGAATAGCGAGCCTTCGTTCAAAGGAGTTTCCATGCATCTACAAGGTCCACAACCATGTTAAAATTGTTAACTAAAGTTCATTATGAATACACCGCAAGGAAATTTCATCGCTATCTTCTAGTTTCCTTGAAGTTCACCATGTACTTCAAAATGTGAGCATGTCTAGTCATAAAGTAATAAAAAAAGAGACCGGGAAGAAACTGGGGGTGTATGTTTCTTTGTTTATGGAGAACGTTTATTGGCTGCAGTTTTGACAGTGATTTATTGAATCCCCACCACTACACAAATGCATCACCTTAACTGCAGAAGACAATTTATATCTCCCACTACCATTTTCGAGTTATGATACTTCCCATATAACACCATTAATGTTAGGAAAATTGTATTTGCTAGAACATCAGGAATTATCCACGCATTCAGTTGTCATCTGCAACATATGCCACATTTAGATCCACTTACATTTGCCTTTGATGAATCCCACTCAAAGAAGCGAGTGAAGAAAAGTGGCTCCCGCCCCTCTGTAATGACATAAATAGGAGTCTCGGAAGATAGTCCTTCAACCAGCGGGTCTGTCTGAAGGAATTTCTGCCAGTTTCAAGTGAAACTATGAGAAGAAATACACACACAAATGCAGATAGAGGTGAAAACTGAAGAACCTCAAGTGCATTCTTAGCTAATCAATGCACTTGAACAATGTCATGTATTGGACTATAAGTGGCATATAAAAAGCCATCACACATGAGACCATTAAACAATAACTGGAACCTTAAAACAATTCATGCCATATGAACCATCAGATTTTCTCGCACATCATTCAAATAGTTGAATGGAAGTGTTAAGGTCCATGTTTCATAAAGTGATTCACAAAATGAGCAACCCATACTGTTAAATAAAGATACTCGTGTCCAAGAAAATAACTTGAAACAAGTTAAAACAAATAAGTTACCATGCCAAGCAAGATGGCTTGCTGCTTTGATTTGACATTTGAATGGCTTCCAATCCAGACATGTATTTCCTCGTGGCAGTCGAGTATTAACACATCTTCAGTGGTTAAATCATCCTGCGCAAAGTTGTATATCTCTTTCACCTGAAATAAAGGGAACTTGCTTAACACAATTTTTGCAGTGACAGATAAAAATAAGAATCATCTCCTAAATGTACCACACAGGAGTAATTTGCTAAAGTAGTTGACATGTTTATAATCACCAAAATGTACCAAAATCATGACCCAGCTATTGGCCTTTGAACTTAAAATTTGTGGAGGGAATTTGCAAACTACTTGAATTTACTAAGGCAGACTCCGCGTGACTTCTATTTGTATCCTATTTGTATCCGAAGCTTCTAATTTATGAACAACAATGCTTGAAGCAGGCATTCAAAACCATTGTATACGAAGCTTATATAATATATCATAAAGATCCACCAGCTTCTAATTGCATATGTGCCTGTGAAACCACATTTAATTATACCTTGAAATCGCCTGCAACAAAATTCAACCAAGCAGCATAAGATCCAAAACCCACCATCAGAAAAAATTTGACAGCAATTAACACCTGTAATAATTCAGAACCAAGGCAGAGCACATCATCTCTAGAATGAATGAAATTTGAAAGTGTATTTTGCATACCATCAGGGCATGTAAGCGTAAATAGATGTGGATCTTCAACATGTTGTTTTAACTCCTTTTGCCTTGGATACTCAGTTTTTCCACCAAGGGCATTCCAAAAAATATCAGGTTCACTCCCTTCCCGCACTGATATAGGTTGCCATGTTGGCTGCAAATGACCAGATAAAATATAATTCTCTTTGCTCTTTTGGAAAGTTAAGAAGAGAATTCAATTCAAATAACTATGAGCTGAGTCATCAATCAGAGGGAAAATAAGAGAGGGATAGAGAAGATTTACAATGTGTTTGGTTTAAAAATTGAAGGGAAAGCAAGTGTAACAGAAGGGAAATTTTGTAAAAATTTCTTCTGCTGTATGTGTGTTTTTCGGAGAAGCAAGCACTAACATGACATTTTAGCTGGGATGCAAGGCTTGCAAGCTACTCTTGACTTAATGTCCAGCTTTTACTGTAACATACTAAACCTTGGAATAAAACCTAAAATATTTAATTTTAATGCTAAACTTTTACCGTGAAATCAAAGAACTTTACTGTAAAATCTAAAACCATTTAGAAATTAACATCAAATTTTCCCACTTATCCTCCTAAAAGCTAAACCAAATGCATATAACCATTAACATATGGCCACCTAGTGATGGCTCAACAGAGTACATACATTAATCAATTCCAGCATTCTGTCAAGAAGAGAATGGTCTACAGTAGAAGAGAGATTCCCTATCCATGTGAAGATGGATGTTCCAGTTTGCAAGATGTAACAATACGAGGAGTTCAAGGAATTTGAAACCTGCATGAGTTGCACAGCTCATAATCAATTAACGATCAAATTGCAACAGCATTTAAGAAGCAAATACAAACACTCTCTGTTTTGGCATATTATGTTATTCATTGATTCCATCCTACAGACCACATAATGGAATTAAAACCATGGAATTAAAACAGAGAATACTTTTGTGTATTGAAAAGATTTATGGCATGATCAATATAGGCACACAACTGTTCATATCTGTGTTAAAAATATTATTGGTGTGATGGAGTCAATTACATGGTTTTGGTGTCAAAAGTTGACACTTGCATTTACACAGTGATTTTGTAGCATTACAATCACAAGGATTATTATTGTGCAAAAGAATGTCCTGCAAGACAACTCTAAGAGAGCAAGAGTGACAATAATTGTGTGGATTCCACTGTGCTAACTTACCTGGTCAACTTGGATGGCTTGCATGTTCTCTGGACTGATCCCTTGAACTCGAAAAAGTGCGGTCTTTTGTTCATCATAAGTTTCATCCAAAATTCCTTTCTCCGCAATCAAGTTCTTGTACCGTTTACTTAAACCTCCCTGAAGGAAATGACAAAAAAAGTAAGAAAAAAAAAAAGCACTGGGCATGTTTAACAGGACATTAACTTAGGAAATGAAGGGCAAAATACAAATGACAGAAAAGGAAAATAAAAAGAAAGAGCATAAAAGTTTACTAAGTAGAGACCTTGAATATAATTACTGTCTGAAAAATTGAGAAAAATAGAAGTGGCTCCTTGTCTTGAATAACTTGAACCTAAATACAGAATATTAGTTCAGTCAGTAGTAAATCAGTTTCTTGAATAACTGGATGCAAGGTTTCCAATATAATGCATATTGCGAGAAAAAAGAACAAACCAAGACTGGATCCCTTTTGCTTGAGTCTGCTATAGCATTCATGTGGGAGATAGCATCTGCTCTATCATCCTGCAAGCAGTAAAGGATTGTGAGCGCATCAGATAGACACCATGATTATAAGTTTTTAAGGGGGTCTTTTCACTTTATATTGATTTTATAACATTAAATTAGAAAGTTCAAAGAAAAAGGAAAACCATTAACTGTTTCAGATTACAGCAAGCATAAAATTCCAATACCAAATGTTTTTGCTTTTCCAGGCAAATATGACTTGTTTGTAACTCAAGTAGAAACAATGTGCAATGAAAAGAAAACTACAGTTTTCATTTTCCTTTTTTTTAATTTTAATTTGAAGAAAGATTATTTCAAATGAAAAACAAAAACACTGATTTTTTTCCTCTCATCTTCTTCCTCTCTACCCTTAAGACCTCACAACCCACCAGTCAAAACTTTTAGAATTCCCAGTGAAGAAAATATAAAAGCTTTTTTATTTCAAAATATACAAATATATGGTGAATCATACATGATCTTATAAGAACAAAAGAATTTCCACATAAATCTTGCCCCAAGTTCCACTATCATGTGTGAGCAGTTTTGGTAACATGTGCAGATACCAGTCAAAATATTATTCCTATGGTTGATCCCTGTCTTTGAAGTCTATCATAATTTTCTACACTTACTGGAACACTGTCACGACCAAGCCATGCATAAAACAAATGTTCATCCCTCCCATTGCCAGGATATGTATACTGAACAATGTAGCAATCTCCACTGAAGAGCTTTGTCTGCTCTGGATCAGGAATAAGGGTCGGCTGTTCACCATTTATCCGCCAAACCTGAATTATTAACATTGCATCAAACAGGAACCTAGGATAATATTTGGATGTGATCAAAACTCAAAAAAAAAAAATTGACAAACTACCTTCAGTTTTCCTCGGCAATTTATATATGGCTGGCAGTCTTCTTCATCAGGCAGTTCCTTCACATCATAGCCCTGTTGCTTAAATATTGCTGGAACAAAAAAAGGGGAACTAAATAGTTAGCATTGAAGCAACTAAATTAGTAAAACCACCCATTCTGCTATCGCCCTTTCTAATCTTTCCTATAATTTATCTGCACAGGTAACAAACCTGCTACTTTTCCACGACCTTCTTCATACAACTTTGGCTCCACCACCTGAGGCCAATTCTTAAAATACGACCTAAATATGGAAGTCTCTAATCCTTCAGTTAGAAAAGTTAAATGGGTTGCCATTGATCTTCCCTGATTTCTCAGTAGATCCTGAAAAGGAGTAGCCAGTAAAAAAGGTAAGAATAATGCTCGTAAGAATCCCTATGGGCTAGCACGAGAAGAAAATTTGAAAGGGTGGTCATTTTTTTACCTCGGTAACTGAAATTGATTTCTTCCTTTCTGTAATTGAGGTATTTCTTCCCATCCATACAAAAATCTCAGCACCACAGTCAAGCATATAGCACTTGTTTGTCTCTAGCATTTCTTTGTTCAACGAACTACCTTCACAAGGACACAGCTTAGCCTGTGCTGTTATCCTGTTAATAAGGAATCTTAAGTATTTTCAGAAAAAGAAGCAAGAGGTGTTATTTCAATGAAAGGAAAATTTTGGGGAAACAGTAACCACATACAAAGCATGCAGGCACATACTGGTAGACATGCACACACAACTACATCCAAAATCCGAAAAAAGTGAATCCTCTATGAAATTAGGCAGGCTAAGGGCAAAGCATAATTATTTGTATTTGTAAGAACACAATACAGTATCCTTTTGGTGGCCAAATACAAGATGACTTCAATAGTTGAATGTTACCAATCCTAATCCTAGGCAAACTAGCCGAGCTTTTGAATGGCAACCTTGGACTTGGCAATATGCAGGAGTGACCATGTGTCCAAAACAGCAGAGAATGCCTGTAGATGAAGAAAAAACTCACCAGAACAATTGTGAGAATGGAGAATCAGATTGTTTCTCAACACAAGGTGAATCCCTAGGAATAGGAGCATATCCTCCAAAAAAACTCCAGAACTCACCAACTTCAGGATCGCCAACAAGTTTCCCATCCTCTGCAGCACCAGAATAATTAATCGCAGATTCTTTTTTTCTTTAGATAGAGAGAGAAAGAGGAGGGGGGAAAGGAGTCTGACCTACAGTGGCCACTTCACATTTTCCACCATGCTTGTTCTCCTTGATATACTGAACAACCTCCAAAGCTTTAGCCCTTTCTTGAGTGCTAGAGTTGCACCCACTAAAGAGGAAAATTTTGGATGCAGTGTCAAGTATGAATACATCATTATGGTTCAAGGATGACCGAGAAAAAGGCACCTGCTCAGAATGCTCACCTTTATAACCATATTCACCAAAATCCAAACAGGACTAGGACATATGCAGGTGCATATTTATTGATAAATAAATCTTAAAAAAAAATCAATATCGATAATCATTCTGCTTGTAAAAGTTGGTCTAAATTAACCAACAAAGAAAGAAGTGTGTAAACAAATGCTGACTAAAATTATGTTAGCTACACTTTTATAAGTATTAATTTCAGGCTCCATCTAGAAGAATCCATGCAATGGCATCAAAAATAGCTATATGCACCTATCTGAAATAACTGAGGGTTTTAACAGTAAATGAGTGGCAAATCTTCAGCATCTCTCAAGTCATAGATGGCTAATTCAGTTTCCACAGAAGTTTATAGAGTTGTTCGTGACTTACTTCTTTCACAGAAACAACATGCTCCCCTTTGCATGTTAACAAGCTAATTTTGTATGATTCACCATTTAACTGTCCAGAATCTGAAGAAAACACTCCTTCAATGGGTATAACACATGGCTTAAAGTATGACAAGAACTTCTCTGTTTCTTGGCCCTGAACTTCCCTATACTGTACAGTACAAGACCCTAGAGCTGAATCTAATTCTAGTGCTTTGTCTGATGCTAGTGTCGATTCCACCTGCAAATACCATTAAGCAACCTTAGAACATGTTGTACTAATGCAAGCTATCAAATGTAAAATTTTGCGCTCTACAAACCATTACAGTCAGAGAAGATAGGAAGACAAGTGTCTATGAATAATTTAAGATGGACGAGGCCTGCAGTCAACTAACTCAACAATTTTTCATCAATCTCCTAGATCAAATGCCACAGTATGGTAACAACAATAAATTGAGTCAACAAAATGTTTTGACTCGGAAAGTTTCTTCGTTTAAAGATCTTGTGCTCAATTGATTGCTTTCTTTGATGCATTCATTCAGTTGCATATATTTCACATAATTCATTTGATCTTTATAATATAAGCTGGCAATTCGAAATCTAGTGGTTCCCATATCAATGCAGGTCGACTAAATCCCAAGTAACTAAGATAAGAAGGCAAGATTAAAAAAAAAAGACCTCATTTGCATCTTTTCCCAACCAGTAATGTATGTCGTGCTGAGGAGGGCCGCTTCTTGGCAAAACCGTCTGTCGCACAGCACAAACAAGAAACGAAGCTCAATATTATCCAAAAAAAATGGAATTTCTATATTAACAGTGAAATGTGAGAAGCAACAACTTACACTCAAAACTACATATGAATTCCCAGAATAAAACTTTCCATGCAGAGATTTTGGGACTGGAACCAACCGGAGCTGCTTCTCCACGCACCATATTTCCAAGCCACTAAACACAGGACGGGTGCCGTTAAGGAAGAAGAATAAGCAATTAATAACCTCAAAAAACATTACATTAATTAACCGCGCCTATTTCAGAGACAATATCGAGTACGAAAACAAGCACAAATAAGGATACGGTTTGGCTCCTGCGCCATCGAATACAGAGTCAATCTGCTTTGACATTGCTGCTCATTCTCTTCTCTGATTTTCTGCCATCCAAAGGCAAAAAAAGAAGTAAGAAAAAAATAATAAACAATGTTCGTCATCAATCAAATCTAACTGCCATAGTAAAAGCCTCACCAGATTTGATGAATTTCGGCAGGTTTTATTTATTTTTAACTTTTAAAGTGTGAGTGATTGGTGAGGAAGAGTAAAAACAAACTAAAGATTGTTGAAGATGTTAGGGAGGAAGTGAAAGAGAGGGGAAAATGGAGAAGGGTAGGCAAGTTTGGCTTTATCGTCCAGCTAATTGAGGGGCCCACTCTGTGTCTGATGGAATGTAAAAGATGAAAAGGACAAGGCGGTGCCTCATGCCTTTCCCGCTCCTTTGACTTCAATCATGGACGGTTGGATTAGTGCGTTCATGGGCCCATTTGTGATTTTTTAAGCCGTTGATTGCTCAGTCGAGTCAGGAATGATTACCTGGGCCAACCAAGAGTTTTCTTTTTTATCTTTTTTTAGAGAGATGATGGTTAAACACCAAATGCGTGCGTTTTAGGAAAACAATAGATGACCAGAGGGGTGATGATTTTAGGCAGTTTTACACTCTTTATTTTAATATTTTTTATTTTAATTTTTATTTAATATCAACCTTATATTTTAGAATCTTGTCATTTTTACAACATTTTTTTTATAGATTTAAATAGGTGTTCCATTTAAAAAATATTTGTTTCCCCTGTCATCTACACATTGCCAAAATTTTCTTTTCTTTCCTCTTTTTTCTTTTAATTCATTTTATTTTTTAAAACCTAAAAAAATAAAAATTAAGAATGGAAGAAATTCTCATGCTGCATGTATGATATGAGAATTTTTCTTAACTTATTTTATTTTTATTAATTTAAATAAATATCCTTATTTTAATCTAATCAACTTTTACTCTATCCATCGATTCATTTTAATTATTGTCTGAGTTTATAATTTGATAGGTAAATAATTATTTAAAAAAAGTCATCCTGGGACTAAAATATATATGAGTACAAAATATGACAAACAAAAAACTTTTAATCAAGGATTTATTTATATAGAAATATATAGGGATCAAAATAGATTTTAAAAAATTGTAGGGACCAAAACATACATTAGTGAAAAAAATCATGTTATGAGTGTGCGATAAGTATCAATTTTTAACGGCGTTAGTGAATCCATTGATGGAAAATGTAAAAAATAAAAAAAACGTGAAGCATAAGGTTTGTATTAAATTAAAAACAAATACACTAAAGAGAGAGGGAAAAAATAAGCACAGAGAGTGGAAGAAGCAAGAAGCAACATGTCATTTACAACTGCTTAGCTCAAATTTTAGACATCATTGTAGTTGCTAAAAAAATAATAAGTGATATTTTTTGGGTTAAAAATTTATTTTTTTTAACTCATTTACCAAATATTATAAAAATCTTTATGAACCACCGACTAGTATTAAAACACTCTAAAATCACTAGAAAAACTAAAATCAGTCGGTAAAAAAATCAAAATGAAATTCATTATTTTTTTTAAATATGTTTATAGAGAAAATTCACCGATATTATAACAACTATGGTTTATTTATATGATATTCTATATATACATGTTATATTATCTTTGAAGGTACAAGAATTTTCTTTTTACTAAAATTTTGACAAAGTTTTCTTTAATTTTTCAATACCAAATTATTGATTTATTACAAATTAAACACAAAAAATCTATTTCTTTTCAACTCACTCTTCACATTTCAACACATGCTATAATAAGTACATACAAACAACATGCGTTGTTTTAGTTGGTAATTGGATCATATTTACAATGCCAAATTCATATATTTAAGGCATTGATTGATGTTGTCAAAGAAAACCATTTTAATGTGAAGTAAATATGAATAATTAACTTAAATTACAAAAAAAATCACTTTACATGTTTATGTCATATTATTTAGTTTTTATTTTTTTATAAATAAAATATTTATATTTTATACTTTTTTATTGATTTACTTTTCTAATTTTATTTAGTATTGTTTATAAATGAAAAAAATAATATCCTTTTAATGTCCCATGTATAAATATATAAATAATAATGTAATTCTTTGTGGATTGTTCTAACCATACAAGCAAATAGTTTATTATTTCAACATGAAGTAATAAATACAAATAATTATTAATGCTACAAAACTAAATCATTTTATATTATACTGTTTATTTTATCGTGTAAATAAAATAATAACTGGTTATTTTTTACTGTGTTAATTCATGTTAAAAATAAACCATATCAAGTTATGCTATTTATTTTTTCCCATACAAGATAATTACTTACTATATTTTTATTTGATTATTTATTTAATCTAACTTGGTAGTTTCCATTAATAAATAATTATTTATTTTCAATTAAAAATTAACTAGTTTATTAATCTATTAAAAAATCACTTTCATAAATAAGTGTTT
>Ga0325403_1000288_pt1 | contig 32155 bp, 10 predicted proteins | sample PopdelMetagenome_19_FD_205665 | JGI IMG/M metagenome (GOLD analysis project Ga0325403, IMG submission 205665) | Populus deltoides microbial communities from Bellville, Georgia, United States - Xylem-PdKOR-R4 | ecosystem: Host-associated > Plants > Phyllosphere > Stem > Wood/Secondary xylem... | reverse complement strand
AAATAATTTAATAAAAATAAATGGTATTGATTATAGATATTTTAGAAGTGTTATGTAGATGGTAATATTTTAAAGTATTGGCAATAAATTTTATAACTAATTTGAAACATCAAATAATTCTCAAAAAATATATTCTAAGAATACCCGAACACTATTTTAAATATTCTTGCCATTTGCTTGAAGCAAACAGGCTACTGCTCCATTTTTAACACCAAATTTAATTTAAATCCCGATGATTTGAGCCAGTACACTCCTAGTCCTAGCTAATTTAATGCGGTGACAGCAGCAAGCTCTTATTATGACACGATATTGACCTATTAAATTAAGGTATATATATATATATATTACTCTCTGGATAATAGAAATCAATCATGGACTTCGACATGACGACACTTGCTGCTAGACTGTATGCTGGATTAGTTTAATTTTTACATGGAAAAAATAATTGTCATGTCAACTTCATTGTTGGTAGAAAGCATGATTAAAATTGTTTGATGACAATATGCCTAGCTAGCAGGCTACCACACCCACCAGTGAAAAGCGCTGTCTATAAGCTCTAGCATCTATATCAAGGGTCCTTGGAGTTATTCAATGTTACAAATCAATCTTTATTTTCCTCTTTAGTTATATAATTTATTGCCAATGCTTAAAAATATCACCTTGTAAATAAAACTTATTAAATATTTATAATCAGTACAATTCATTATTTTAGTTAAAATATTTTATTTTTATTACAATCCAATAATAAATGAAGTATAATTACATTGCGTAAGACACCCGTTAGCTTTTGCCTTTAAGCTTATCATAAATTCAATAAGGAAAAACGTTATACTTTTAATTAATCTTCATGTGTATTTTCAGAAATTCTAAAAAAAATTATATACATCTTGAGGAATTCTGAACATGTTTACCTGATTTATTTACTTCCTGTATTCTTTTAATATATATATATATATATATATCAAGGCCTCTCTTCTTTTTTCTTTTTTCTTTTTTCTTTTTTCTTTTTTGTATTGATTGAGTCCCTTTATTCTATGTTTTGTTTTGTAAAATTACTCTATTACAACGTTGTTAGTTAATATGTTTACACGATACTTTTCTTTTAGGAGTACAAAACTAAATGCTTAACACATGTTGCTTTACAAGATCCACAATAACTCCTCTGTTTCTAAATTTTCCCACCCGGTGAAAAATAAATAATTAAAATAAAGTAAATTAAATTAATTAAGAATAGATAAATAAACGAACCTAATTAATTAAAATAATTTAATTTTAAATTTTTATATTTTTTTATTTCTTTAATTATATAATTTCAGAAATGAAAGAGTTACTTTAATAGAAAGATGCTAAGTAAGCATATGAACTAACAACGTGACGACACAGGGACCTTTTTGGAACATAATAAGAATAAAAAAACTTAATGAATACGAATAAAATTAGACTCTACCAACTTCCTACAAAACAATTGATGATGTAAGATGTTCATAGGGTCCTTCAATCGTCTAGAATAAAAAAAACAATTCGGGACAGGTCCTTAAATGCTTTAATTAATTTCATTACATCAGAGTAAAAGAATTGTTGACCATTGAATAAACAAATTATTGAATTACTGGTGATCAAGTGCTGGAGCAGCCTCCAAAATCTTTTGTTTTCTTGAGTTTAAAAAAAATCCGAACGCAGTCGCAGCCACTCTTTTCCTTTTGTTTTGTTTTTTTTGACGAGGAGCGATTAGTTAGAAGAACTATATATATATATATATATTCACAATTAAGTGGATATGATTTGAGTGAATCGAACTTTGAATTGGGAGTTAGAATTCTTTTATGAAATTAAATCATTTAGACTTCCCTCATATATTTATAAATTAAATCAAAATGAAAAACACATATTATTAGCTAGCATCGTAGTCATCAACAGGGATTAATGAAACAAAGTTCCCTTAATCCAGTGTCCATGTTGTTCCACGAATGTTGGAACACGATATATATTTAAAGACTGGGAGCACTATTATCATACAAAAGCCGCCGTGCCCCGCTAGCACAAAATTGGCAATGCGAATCTTGCATGCTTGTATGTATGTATGGATGTATGGATGTATGTATGGATGATTAATTAAGCTGGAGGACATTTTGGATAATCTCATGCATGATTAGTGACAAAACGCCTACGTACATCATTACAATTTCTTAAGATCGATCGCACCACAACAATCACATACCATTAAAATATACGACTTACCAAAAAAATAAAATAAAACTACTGTTAAATCTAAGTCATGAGTCCTGTCTAGCTGAGCTGTGATTGTTATAATTAACTGGAATCTTCGTGGATTGCTCATTTTAGAGAGATAATGAATTCAGTCCTTCCCGGAAAACGAAAGGTATATTTCCCCTTCCCCCCTAAAAGCTGTTTTTTTTTTTTTTTCAATCATACTTAACCCATAAAGCATGGGATGTTCCTCTCTTTCTCTTAGAATTGACATAGATAGTGTTTTTTTTAAAGAAAATCCCAGGGAAAAAGATAGATTTACCCCAACTATCATCCAGTTAGATCCTCCACCTATCAATTTTCTTAATTGACTAGTCTCTTTTTTATTTAGATTTTGACCAATTAATCCTCATTGTGATCTACAATAAACGATCCCTTAAATACGCACATGATAGGCATATAGCCAAATTGCGGCACAAATTTCGGATTTGTTTGCGTTTTTTCGTGATTAAAAGCTTATTTACATGACTATGAGATTTGATGTAAATTCTAAAATGTATCCGTTTGTAAGCAAGGTTTTGAGCGGAAATTGTTTTTGCAAGTCCTGGTAGGAACAGTGACTTTACATGTCTATTGAGCATATCATTGGTTATAAATCACGGCTGAGTTGATTGATCAAGAGGTGGATGCGTGGGGGACTCAATTCGGACAATCAATAGATGGAGGACTCAATTGGAACATGTGAGATAGTTTGAGGATAAATTTGTCCTTTACTCAAGTTTTAAAAAAAAGGGGTGTGTATCCTTAAAAAATTATTGCATTCTTAAACATAATTGATCTCATTCTTCCATTATTTTTCTATATATATAAACACCATCTAAAACTTATAATTTTTTTCATTTTGTCAATTAACGATATATAATTTCGAATTTCTTATAGTTTGAGTAATGGAGAAGTGTTTTGAACCACCCCTAAAATCAATTGTTCTTTCAAAATATCAAATGAACCAAAGATCGAAGCAGAGGGGCTTACCAAGGGTTCCACTTCCTCATGATCAACGGCTGCATGGTTTCATCCCACCATTTGTAAAACAATGAAGAAAACTAGAACTACAGAAAGACAAACCAAAGAAGGGGATGAGGGGAGAGAGTAAATCCTTCTCATTTTCAAGAATTAATTAAAAATTGAAATTATATAGATTAATAATTGATAGATGACACAAATTGACTAGCTAGTATTGTTGTGAAAAAAACTCTCAAACTATATATGAGATTTATCAAAGAAATTTTCTATGGGTTTTTATTTCATAGTTCATCGGTAAGAAAATTATTGACAGCCTCACAAACAAAAATAATTTATTAAAAAACTCTGGTGATGATTTCTGATTTATTAATGAGTTTATTATTAATAAATTTTACAAATAAATTTATCAACGTACAAAATGTGCAAAAAATAAAAATGATTTGAAGTACTTAATCTTTTTAATCTAACTTAAAAAACTCTTTTCATTCTTTTCCTATTTTTCTCGTGGGATTTTCTTTAAAAAAAATAATATTTGATGGATTTTTTTAGCAAGGTTTATCTGGATAATGATCATATCATGGAACTTGCTCGTTTAATGACCAATGTCATCAAGTTTTTTAATAAATTGACTGGACGGGGCTAATCCGAGAATTATTTTTAAATTATTGATGGTTAATTAATTAGCAAAGTTAAGAAATTGGTGTGCAATTGATAGAAACACCAAATTCCATGAACAAAATAAAATTTATCCAAATATTAATGTCAATGTCACATCTAAATTTTGGATAAGTGATTTAAATATTTCCCAAGCTCGTGAAAAATCTCACTCATAATGGAGCACGCCATGGAAAACCGCAAGAATAATTAAATGACGAATGAAACGAAGATTTGGGTCATAAAACGGTGAACGCAAGACGGCAGAGAAAAGGAAAGGTATATTTCCATAGCATACGTCAAGGTCCTTTGTCAAGAAGCTACCACAGACAAACGCAACTGTGGTCAACATCGAACTGTTTAATTAACTGAGCACCATATGTGTTAACGAGCTTGTAATTTGCTGGTAATTTCTCAAACCAAGAGAGATTTAAGTGCTTCTAAAAACTAAATTAATAACGAGGAACCATACATGATAGCTCTTGAGACACAATGAGAAACTCGGAACTCCTTTTTCATTTTCACTCGTATTTACACCAGTTGAAACATGTCACGATATATATATATAAATAAGAGACACAATATTTGATACTCGACTGTCAAATTTAAAAACCGACCCCCTAGAGACAGGCTAAAGATAACATGATCATATGGTGGATCGAGGGTTAATTAAGATTTGTAAACCCCGTCACCAAGTACGTACTTGTTTCTTCCTTTTTTTTAAGATCCACACTAGACATCTAGGACGTTGTTCTCTGTACAGAGGGCTTGTGGGAGGTACGCCTGGGCTGCGCTTTAACGGTCAATGGATTCGCCATCTCACAGGAAAGTCGCAATACTTCTGATAGGTCAACCTTGTTTTCATCACCCGGCACCCATTCATACTCGTGTAACAGTGATGCAACCCAAAAGGTCACCGTGGTTATGCCCAATGTCTTTCCAGGGCAAGTCCGCCTACCGGAACCAAACGGAGCAAGCCTAAGATCCGAACCGAGAACAGAAAACTCCAACACATCCTCCTTAGTCACGACGAATCTCTCGGGCATAAATTCAAGTGGGTCCTCCCAAAACTCTGGGTCCCTTGAAATGGCCCACATGTTAACCATTGCCGTGGTCCCTTTCGGCACGTGATACCCATCAATGGTTACATCGGTGATGGCTAGCCTGGCCCACGAGAGAAGTGGGCCAGGTGGGTGTAGCCTCAACACTTCCTTCACCACTGCCTGCAGATACACCATGGCCGTGATATCAGATTCAGTAACGGCCCTTGATCTTCCAACAACTTTGTAAAGCTCATCGTGGACCTTTGATTGAACATCAGGATGAAGCACCATTCTCGCTAGAATCCACTCAATCAAAACCGCCACAGTATCAGTCCCTCTGAAAATCATTTCCTACACACAGAGAAAGTGAAACCCAGCAATATTAGTTAGTCCAAATGTACAACAACATAGTACAAGATAGAAATAAAAGCATTAATTGCTTGCTGCTCAGAATAATTTATATGTATGTACATCCACGAACACACATAACAATTATAAGTTACGTATCTGGGACAAAAATATTATAGTAAGATTCATGTGTGATGTGTGTATGCGCGCGCGCGCCCCTGCTTGCTTACCCAAAGGACGGCAATCATATCGGAGTCCGATAATTTATCGTGGCCTTCGAGAGACAACAAAACATCAACGAAATCTGGGTTTTCACTTCTTGTTAGAGCTCTGTGTTCAGCTATAATTCGGCTGACAAACCGGTTCACTTTTGGCACGAGATTTGAGCATCTGAACCGGATTTTTTGAGGGTCAAAATCTGCCAGCCAAGGAAGGTGGTCACTCCAGTTAAGTGTACCCAATAAATCGTACCCCTCTTCAACTAGAGCTCTTAGCTCTTCAACTTCATTATTAAATGAATCCAATTTATATTCGCGTCCAAAAACTGAACACATCATGTTGTTAAGTGAAGCTCTTTTAAGGACCCCACGAACGCTGAAACTGCTCTTTTCTCGGTCATTGAACGTTGACACCATTTGAGAAGCAATTTGGAGCCTTTGAGACTCGGCAGCTTTGATTTGCTTGGGGCAGAAAAGGTGTGTAGAAGCTATTTTTCTAAGGGTTCGCCAGTAGACACCATAAGGAGCGAACCCGATTGCTCTATTGAACATTAGGCTATAAGCAGATTCTTTAACTGGACGATCTGCAAACACCGAGCTGTTCAATATTTCTTTAGCGACATCAGGATTGCATGTCACGATAACACGAGTATCACCAAGGCTAAACGCCATGAGCCTCCTGGCTTTGCATGCATCTGCAGCAGCTGCAATCTTGTGATGTGCTAAGGAGGTCATAAGCTTCATGCTGCCGGTAATGGGGAATCCCCTGGGACCTGGAATTGGATTTGAAATTGTGAAGGAAGTATTTTTGAGTTTATATTTTCCCCAAGCTGGACCACCAGGGTATGCCCAGTAAATCAGGGTAACAACTATCCAGGCTAAACCAATGACCAAAAGTGACCATGCAATATTTTCTTGTGTAAAGGCTCTGCATTTGGAGGCCAAAGCAAAGATCCAGAAGCTATCTATGTCGGTTCTCATGGTGGGCTAGGTTAATTTTGAAGATTGAGGAGAGGGTACACAAATACAGGGTGAGTTTTATGTTTTCCACGCTGACAAGAAAAGAAAGGGGCTTCTGATTTTTGGGCTGTATGGAAATGCTTGGTTGGTGTCTATATATATAGAGTGGTGAGCGAGTAAGGCTATTAATTAACATTAAGAAGAATCCTAAAACGAAATGGTTTTCATACGTGGCAAGTTTTGTAATTTCTTTCAACTTTCTTTGGCTGCTTTCAAGTGTCGTTTTCATTATTTTCTCATTTTCTTTTCTTTTTTTCCTTAAAGTTTTGATTTTTTAATTTCATTCTTTCATGGCATATTTTCAAATTTTTTTGTTTCAAAAATTTCTTTCATTTTACACTTCCTAGCGTGTTAATAGTTTTGGACGCACATTCCATTGTGTATTGGGCATTGATTTTGTAGCATTGAACTATAATTTTTATTAAAAATAACAATTAACAAAATAAGAATCAAAGCATACATTAAAAAAAAAAAGAATTCTTCATTTATATTTTTAAAAGGTCGCATGCAGAAAACGAACAAAGAAAAGGAGGAAAAAAACAAAAAAAAGATTGTTAAAGCCACTCTTTCCACCGAATGCCACTGTGGTGGGAATACCTTGTCGAGACCTTTCTAACAGCTTTAAGGATGGCCATCATTGGAGCTTAGAGAAGTCGCACGTGCCACCATAATGTGATGACCTTCCTCACACTGTAACGCATGTGTTACATATGCCAAAAAAAATTTTCATTCAATTTAGTTCTTAATTCTTTAATATCTTCTCATTTTAGATTATGATTCATTAATAACTCTTACACTTGGCCTCATTTGGGAGAGACAACAATACGATCAAGAAATTGTTTTCAAATACCATCAAGCGTCATTAACTGTACAAGAAAAAAAGACGTCTGAACATTTTACAACCTAGACTAGGTAGAGAGTTGGTCGAAAGATTTCAAGTTTGCCCACTTAACTTGGTTTAAAGACAATTTCAAATAGTTTCTTTATGACTTTGATTTTTTTATTTTTTTTGCTAAAAAAACTAGTTTAACTAGCAACATAACATAAGAAGCAATCTAGTGTAGATCTATTTTATATGAAGATATATTTTTGTCTCAAGAACCTTTTGATCTATATATCCATAACATATCTTATTGAAACTTATAATTTATAGTTTTCAACAAATATGATAAAAAAAAATGAGTTAAATTAATCCCAAACATAATAAAAAATTAAAATTATACCTATATCTTTAGTTGAACAACTAGTGCTTGTAATCCTTTTAACTCTGTAGGAATAAAAATATTTTTTATATACATCTTTGTCAATATGTTGTATTTATGTGTATTTTAATTTGATAAAAAATTATTATATAGATTTAGTCTATCACTACCAGAAAATTAGCAAATATAAACAAAATCACCAACGACAATAATTGTTTTGGTAAATTGCGGGGTAATTTACCGATGGAATATGTCATTGTACACTGACAGAAATACAATGGGTAAATAAGAAACGAAAAGGAAAAAGAAAAAATGATGTATCATTGTTATAATTAGTGTTGCTGATGAAATAAACTTGTCGCTAATATTTGCTGCTAAACTCATCGGTAATATTTAAGTTATGAACTAATGAGAGACCCCCCTTCTCTTCCTTCCTCATTTCTTCTTCTTTTTCCTTTACTTTTCACTACAAATAACAACAAACCCCCTCTCCTATTTTATCACAAATCAAACTCTCATCACCATAAATGTAGCCAACCCAACACTCAGTTTGTCAGCATCCCTAGTCTAGTTCAATTTCATTTTAGGATTTCACTCATCAAGCAAGCAAAACTATCAATTTTTTGTTTTAACTTTTTGTTTTTTATTTTGATGTAATATATGTAGTTTGTTTGTTTGTTTACTTGTTTTATAGCTTTTTCCCATGGAAATTTGTTTTGTGAATGTATGATTTGTAAATGTTAGGACTTGTTTGATATTTTAAAAACTTATATTTGTTTGTAATTTGATGAAATTAATTTTGATTTTGTGACTTTAGTGTTTTGTATTGAAATAAATAATACCTTATTTAATATATTTGTTTCAAATTTTGTCAATTTTATTGTTAAGTTTTAAATTCTGGTAAATATAGAGGAATTTTATTTTCTGTAGAAAGTTGATAATGATTTAAGGATACTATTAAAATAGATTGAATAAGTTTGAGTTAAACCAATGTTAGCTAATTTATTTAGTTCACATAACTAATTAATACATGTTATCATCAATATTCTATATAGGTTTGATATAAATAATGAATGATTGTTCTAAGATGTATCGAGTTTCACTTGAAGGGTTATGCAGGATGGATTATTGTAATGAGATTATGGTTTAATTAATTACACACTATCTAATTCGATGTTGCTAAATTTATGATAAAATTCATTGGCCTAGGATACCAAAAAATTGATATTTTTCCAAAATTTTGTAAGTTATAATACCTTGAAAATAAAAATTTGATCGAGTGCAAAACTTGTGGGAATGATCGGTATAAACCTAGAATTGGCTTGAGAAGGACTTTTGTCACACATATAAAACTTAAGTACTTTTTAATCACTCTTGAAAAATGCTATTCATGTCTCCAAAGACTATTAGGAACATGACATGACATCATTCACATGATGTGATGAATAGATTAATGGTGAACCGTCTGATGGTGAAGCTTGAGAACATTTTAGAAAGGTCCATCCTTGGTTTTCATTGGAATCACGAAACGTATGTCATGGGTTATGTACTGACATATTCAATTCATTCTGTTCATTTGTTACTTCTTATTCTTATTGGTCGGTAACGCTCATAGTTTACAACTTAACACTGAGGATGTGTATGAGGTTGAAGTTTATATTTTTTATACAGTCATATCATGTCCTAATAGTCCAAATAGGAATATTGATGTTTGTCTATGACCATTGATTGATGATTTAAAATAGTTGTGGTCATCTACGACTTTGACTTATGATATGTCGATGAGATAGAATTTTTAGATGAAGGCATCTTTGATATAAACTATCACCGATTTTCCTATGTATGAGATGGTTTCTAGTTAGACCAAGTATGAAAAAGTAGCATGTCCATTTTATATGAAAAATAACAAGGTCTTGACCTTAACAAATTATGGTAAAACATCTATTTTTATTGTCACCGATGGTTCTTGTCGATCATAAGTATAGAAAAAATAGAAAGAACTTTTTTATTGGTAGAGTTGAAAGGGATGTTGCACCGCCAATACCATCGAGTGAAAAATTATATGATGTGGTATTGTAGTATGATGACATTGTGTTTGATTTTCAATCTTGTTAGTAGAAGTTTCTTGATTTTGGTGTAAATCAAAGTATTTTTTTGGATCTTTCTTATTGAAAGACTAATCTCCTCCACTATAATCTGGATGTCATACATATTAAAAAAAACATGTTTGAAAATATTTTTAACACGGTGATGAGTATGAAAGGAAAAACAAAGGACAACATAAATGCTAGAATGGATATACCTTTGTTTAGTCACTATAAGACTATAAAGTTTATTTATGATGGGTCACAAGTTACAAAACCCAAAGCCAACTTCGTCTTAAACAAGAATGCATAATTATTTTATCTATAAATCGCTTAAAAGTTTATGTTTTCCTGATGGACATGCTTGAAGCATATCTAGATTGGTGAATTTGAAAGATTGCATATTGTATGAAAAGAAGATTCATGTCTGTCATGTATTTATGCAAATAATCATTCCACTTGCTTACCAAGATTTATTACCAATAAGGGTATTGGATGTATTCACAGACCTCAATCACTTTTTATATATGGATATATCCATTCAAGAGGTTAGAGATTACATATGCATGTTAATTAAATTTTTTTTTCTTCTTTTTTAAAATCTAAAATATTCCTTTAATTCAATGCAGATACTTGCTCAACTTTAAGAAAAAATTAAAAAACAAGGTGCATATTGAGACTTCGATATGCAAGACTTATATTGTTGAAATGATCTCAACATTTATCTCTTTGTATTTCGAACGTCACTTGAGAACAAGAATCAACCGCATTTAAAGACATGATGATGATGATGAAGTGCCTTGGTATGGGAATTAGTCAATATTTTCCCATATTGGATGACATGTACCAAAAAATATAAAGAGGATAAGATACTTAATATAAATCAAATTCAGATACACACATAATTACATGTTATTTAACCGCAATGAATTGAGATCTTTTATTCAGTAAATATAATATTTAACATATTGTTATTTTTTAACAATTTTTATAGTCCAAAAACTCACAGCTAACTGAATTTCAAATCTTTCGATTACAAGATAAATAGTTTTTCATATGTGTTCAGAATACATGTAAGCACTACTTAATTATTCTTATCTCTCGCAAAACTTAATTTCATTCCACCTTTCTCTTTAACATTTAATAGTTGTAATCTTGTACCAGGTTTATCAATTGAGAGGGAATGTTAGTGGTACTTTAAATTTACTATGTTTGGATCCTGAAATAAAAGTGAAGTGTTGTAACAAATATTTCTTCAATGGACATGTTTTTCATACTGAAGAGTATGATCAAAGTGGAAAGATATATAACAGTGGGGTTTATTTTAAAGAATCTAATTAGTTTGAAGTTGATTATTATGGGAAGTTAAAAGAGGTGATAAAATTGTAATATCATAGCGAGTAGAATAAAGTCTTTTTATTCAAATATTATTGATATGATATCACTGATAGAAAAATCAAAATAGATCCTCATCATTGTTTGCTAAAGGAAAAAGTTTGTTATACATACAATCTTTCCTTTAGAAATGATCGTTATACGGTTGATTGGTTTTCCATAGTGAAAACCAAAGCTAGAGCTGGTGTTGAAATTATTTAGGATGGTAATGATGAAGTAACTGTGAGAGATGATGTATTTCAGCTTGATGAGTTAGTTGATCCATATCAAGTTGCTTTGTCTACCTAATTAGAAGAAGACTCAAATTTTCCCATCTTTGAGAATATATTTTGTTAATGTTGATGCTAAGAAGTTAAATGATTTATTGAGAACTAATGGACATACAAAAGTCGATGACGATGATGATATCGATTAACAGATGAGAATTTATATAGATATCAAGGGAAAAGTCAATAGTGTGTCATATGGACAAGAGCGCTACTTGTTCTTCTAGCAACACTTCTGATGACCATGATTCGTTAGGTCATGGACAAGCACCTAAGGTATAGATACCCTCTCTCGATGCATACTCATCGAGTGTGATGCCGCTTTATAGAGGGATGGTTTATTCTAAGTGGGATTTATATATTAGGAAGTACATTATTCAATGGAAACCTGACCACTCAATATAAATTTGTTTTTCTTTCCTACACGCTTAAAAAACAAACAACATTTAATAATTTTTGAAATACTAATTTCAATTAACAAATAGAATTTCAAGTTTACAAATTTAAAGGTTGTTCGCATTATAACATCAACGATGAAATCATTTATGGAAGTACCATTATTTCAATGGAGTCAAGTTTTCAAAAAACTTGAATGGAAACCTATGATTGATGTATGGTTTAGAAAATTCAAGGTTAGTTTATACTTGAACAGTTTTTTTGTTATGTTAATTCAGTTTATTTTTTTTTTATGTTAATTCAGTTTAATTTTAATAAACTAATTCTTTTACAAATTTAATGTGCAAGAAAAAACAATTATGGGATATGGCTGGCAATGTTGTTGTCATGAGGGTTTGAGAGAATCACAGCGCAATTATGTAAGATTTAATTCAAAATTTTATATTTTTTATTTAAATGATAATTTTTGTATCTTCCATTATATCTTAACCGATAATTCATTTCCACCATGTAGGCTGTGTGATTTTTGGTATGAGACACAAAACAAGAAACAAGAAAAAAGAAGAAGCTAAAAACGAGGTTTTCTAGGCTAGGGAGACATGTTAGTTTTGAGAGATTTTAGACCACTGCATATCTTGGAGTCTATATGGGTAGATTGTATCTAGCATGTGATGTCCAAGCATTTCATATGACGATCACTGTCCGGTGCTAAGAACCAGAACAAAAAGATTCATGGTTTAATTACCATGCACACCGGTGAATCCATTCTATTTGTTTTGAATACGAAGTGGATGGTAAGATTCTTTTGTATTGCGTCCATTTTTTAAAATTATTATTTTATAAAAAATATTTAACTAACAACTATTTTCTTTTGTAGGCTACGACTCTTAGAGGCGAACCAAGACTAATGAAACTTTTTGTAGAAACTTACATGCGAAATGATAACCTCCTGAAAGGGGTGCAACAACTCATGCATAATTGAGTTTAGAAGTTCGTGGTAAGTTGGATTTCAATAATTTTTTTTGTAAGTTATTAAGTTTTTTAAATTTGCTGACTTGGTTTTTTTAAAAACAATTCAAGAAACATATAACACCCGGTTGCAGAAAAAATATGAGAATGATCTTTCGACCCATCCATAACCAGATCTAGATTTATAGTTAGAGGCTAGATTGTTTGGTGGACTTGATAGAAATCAAGTTTAAGATATCTCAAACACCAAGATCGAGGATTTGTTGACGGCTCGTAGTGTTTTAACCGTTGGATGCTCAAAATCAGTTATAAACACTCAATTTCCAGAGTTGCATGTGATTGTAAACGACAAGTTGAAGCTCGAACAATTGGGCTTGCTGCTAAAACAGAACAACTTGGTGCTGATACGGTTAAACTCTGACTTGGTGCTAAAATAGAACCACTTCCTTTCCTATCATTATTTTATTGCTAGCTACCATGTCCGATGCTATTACGATTACCATCTCATACCAAAATAATAATTATTTTGTTAACATTCTGTTATAATTCTTCAATGTCATACCTTTCTTTGTAAAATAAAAATATTCTAAACTAAAAATAGGAAAATAATGTTTGCAAAACAAATAAATTTCTTCCCATAAGACGTGACCTGGATGTCATCAATCACAGCTGGAGCATAAAAAAAGAAGAAGAAGAGGCAGCTTTGCATAACGGTTGAGGGTTGCCCCTTGCTATAACAAAAAAAAGAAAAAGAAAAAAAAAAAAGAGGCAGTGTAGATTTATTGATTCTTTTTCTTAGTAAATAAATAAATGAATCTGGGTAGGAATAAACAGCTAGCGCCGCCACGATTGCATGACGATATGCGGGAAGGGAAACCTTCTTTACCGAGTCGCGTGAACTGCACACTCAAGTCCCGCTGGATCCTGTACAGCCTCGCTGACGTTCGGTGTCAGGAGAACTGCCGTGTACGTATGTGTGCGCCAATCAAAGTGCTGTTACTTTCAATAAATTCTTATTTATCAATAAAGTTAATTTTTCCAAAAAAATAAAAATAAACACTGCTTTTATTTATTAACAACGGCAATGTTCGAGCCACTTAATTATCTGCCGGATAATATTTGGGATTGGTTTGAGATGTTGGAAATCGCAATTGTCTTGCTGAAATTAATTTTTTTTAACGTGGTTGTAATTATTTTTTAAATTTTTTTATTTTAAAATATATTAAAATAATATTTTTTTAATTTTTAAAAAATTATTTTTTAAAATCAACGTATTAAAACAATTTAAAACTTGTATAAAAAATTAACTTTCAACAAAAAAAATTAAATTTTTTAAAAATGTTGGTTGACTTGCATTTCTAAACGGTTTTTTATTTTAAAATATCAGCTGTATTTTTAAATGTTTTTTATTTTAAAATATATTAATATAATATTTTTTTATTTTTAATATCATTTTATTAAAACAATAAAAAAATATAAAAAAAATTATTTAAAATTAAAAAGCACAATCCAGTTACAGACACAAACACTGTCTTAATTGGTCAATCCAATGTGTAATAATTTTAAACTCAAAATCTATATACGATAACTGGAACACAAATCAAATAAATGATATTGGAATTTAAGATGAAAAAACCATGCTGGAACACTGTCTTTTTTATAACTATTAATTGGCCAAACAAATAGCAATCATGTAGGAGAAGAGATGTAGCTTCTTCTTTTTTTTTTTTTAATAAGAAACCTAATATTTCTCCTGTTAAAAATCATATTAAGACTTTATGGATTCACACTCAAAACCTTATATATATATATAAAGGTACAAGCCCTGTAAATTTAATCTAACTAGACTAACTCATTTTTCATAGACAAAAACACTTATATTTTATAACTTTACGTACGTAGATCAAGTCCAATTATTTTGGGTGAAGAATCCTTTTAGTTGCACCAATAAAAGCTATTTATAAAAAATAGAACATGAGTACAATGAGAGAATATAAAAAAGAATATAAGAGAAGACAAGGAGAGTATACATAAATAAAGATAATTTTAAATCATATTTAGTAAAAAAATATAATAAAAAACCTCAAATGTTACAATCATTACATCCATCACTAAGGCTTTATATATATATATATATATATATGAAGTGTCATATCTTTGCAACATTTTATTAAAAATTCCACTAATTTTATTCACTACCTGAATTCTTCGATTTTACCGATAAAATTTCTATTGGTATTTATACTTACAGTTTCTCAGCAAGAAACTTGCCAACATGATCATAGATGGAAATCAACAATCAAAAAAAATTTTATTGGTGATTTATCGTATGTCGGTAATAATTTTATAGACAGATTTGCTGACGGACAGAGCATGTCAAAAAAACTTTACCCACTTCATCTTGTTGGTATTTCTATCGCTGAATATAACATATTATCGATAGAAAAATTATATATCATTTTATCGGTGATTTTTTTTTCGTTCGGAAATGAATTTAACATGTAATCATCAAACAAATCGTCTATTTAAAAATCATATTAAGACTTTTTAGATTCACACTCGAAACCTTATATTTGTAAATTTTGATTAAGGTGCAAGCCCTATAAATTTAATCTAACTAGACTCACTCATTTTTCATAAACATGCTTATATTTTATAACTTTATGTGGATCAAATCCAATTATTTTGGGTGAAGAATCCTGTTAGTTGCACCAATAAAAATTATTTATAAAAAAAATAAAACATGAGTATAATGAGAGAATATAAAAAGGAATATAAGAGAAGGCAAGAAGAGTATACATAAATAAAGATAATTTTAAATCATGTTTAATAAAAAATATAGTAAAAAACTTCAAATGTTACACTCATTACATTCATCACTATGTTTCTCTTACAATTAAGATAATGTTTTACACACACACATATATGAAGTGTGTCATATCTTTACAATATTTTATTAAAAAGTCCACTAATTTTACTCACTACTAGAATTCTTAGATTTACCGATAATTTTTTGTTGGTATTTGTACTCACAGTTCATAAACAAGAAACTTTCCGACATGATCATGGATGGAAATCATCCGTAAAAAAAACTTTCATTGGTAATTTGTGATCTTTTGGTAATAATTTTACAGATGGATTTACTAATGGACAAAGAACACCAAAAAAACTTTACTCGCTTTATTCCGTCAGTATTTTCATTGTTGAATATAACATATCACTAATAGAAAAACCATATATCATTTCATCGGTGATTTTTTTCATTCGTTAAAGAAGTTGACATGTAACCATCAAACAGATCATTTGTTATTCTTTTGATGAGTAAACAGTGGCGATGCAATTTGCAGCGGCATTTGCAGCAATGTTTTTTAACTCTTTAGAATATACTAACAAACTATGTTCATCGGTAACCCTGCCACTAATAATTTAAAAATATATTTTTTAAAAAATCTATTAAACAAAAACAGAAAATAATTAAAAAATTAAATTAATATAAAATTCAAATATTTATTACAAGTTTAAATATTTATAAGTTCAAATACAATTAATCTAAAATAGAGGTGCTCAAGGAGGAGAAGGCGGGTCTTCGCCTAGAATGTGGGGTGAATAAGAGGGAGCATATATATATATATCACTCATCTATGATCTCATCTCTAACATCAATTGAAGGAGTCCAACCGTCTTCGCACTTAGTTATTCATAATTAGCAATAAGATGGGTCGTCCGATCTGTAACTCGTTGGTCTAAAATTGCCTCAAAGTCCTGAGTTTGAGTGCTCAAGACCAATTGCAAGTATCCAATGGTTTAAACATTGCGAGCAATCTGCAAGAACTCGACCATAATGTTAGAGTAACCATACACCTGATTTCTATTGAGTCTACTATACAATCCTGCCTCCAAGCGCACTTCTGGATCAAGATTCGGATGGGTTGAAGGATCGTCATCGTATCTCTCCTTCAACCTAGTATTATATGTCTCTTAAAAAAAAGTCAACAAATTCAAAAAAATAATAACTTAAAAAAATGGTTGAAAATAACATATCACAAAGTGCTAAGCTTGCCTATCCACGAGCAGTTGCACCCTTTTTTGCTGGGTCATCAATTCGCATATGCATTTCTAAAAAACGCTCCATCGGCTTTGTCCGCATCCAACAACTATAGCCTGGAAGAGAAAATTATTGTTACATAAATATATTTAAAAAAAACAATAAATAAGAAAAATGGATGTAATTGAAAAAGAATCTTACCATTCATTTCACATCAAAACAAATGGAATTAAGCCATCGATGTGCGTGGCAACAGAATTGTGAACACGTCGGTTCCAATCTATATACAATAATTAAAGAACATAAAAATTAAAAAAAAATCCAATAAAATTTATACAATTATTAAAAACAAAAAAAAAATAATAAAATTGCCATCAACATTTATGCAATTATCTATAATAGAAATATTTTTTTTTAAAAAAAAGAAATTGCCATCAACATTTATACAATTATTTATAATAGAAAAATTAAAAAAAATTAAAAAAACTCCCATTAACATTTATATAATTATTAATAACATAAAAATAGAAAATTCTCAATAACATATATACAATTATTAATAACAATGAAATATAAAAAAATGAAAAAAGAACACAAAAAATAAGAAGGAAAAAGAATAATCTTTACATTAATGTTGAGTTTTCCTAAGCTTCGGAAGGGAAAAAAATCCAAACAAATTATTGAATAATTAGAGAATAAGAGTAAATGGAGAAGAAAAGAGGAGAAATCATGCATACATGTGAGAAGAAGAGAAAAGAAGATAATGGGTTAAGGATAAAAGGAGAGAGAGAAAAGAAAGAAAGATGAAGATTTGGGAGGAGGAAAGAAAATGTTGTAGAGAAAGAGAGAAGATTAGAATTGTGTTTGTCTGTTCTGATTTTAGGGATTCTAGTCTTTTAATTTGGAGCTTTTTTATCGATGGACAATCAAATATTAATATTTTAAAATTTTTTCATCGGTGTATTCGTTTGTAAAGTCTAATTGAAATTTTTAATTTAATAAAAAATTTTCAGTAACCCACTACCTATCACTAACTAATTTTTTTGTCCGTTAGTGATTATATATGTATTGATCATTAATAAACAATGCAAGTGAGAAGTGAACAATATATTAACTCTTGGAAAAATACCAACATACATTAATTATCGATGATCTTGTATTATATTGAACACAATAAACAGTGATAGTGAGAAGAGAACAGTTCCAATGCTCTTTGAAATATACCGACATACTAAATTTATCGGTGTATCTGTTTGTTAATTATAGGTTCATCGGTATTTTCATCAATGCAAAATAATTTATGCTGTCAGATTGTATTTGTATTCCTTATGTATCCATCCTGTAAATACTTAAAATCATAACAGAACACACAACATAGTAGCAAAAAATCAAGATGCACGTTACTTAATTCCATTGAAAATTAAGGATGTACCCTATTAAAATGTTTTCAGGCTTCACCATCAGAGTGCATCATCACTCCATCCATCGCATCATATGAATGATACCATGTTACACGCTCTGTAATCTTTGGTGATGTGAATAACCTTTATGGTTTATGTGTGATTGGAAAGTATCTAAGTTTTCTATGTGTAGCAAAGTCTTTCCTCAGCTAGTTCTGGGTTTATAACGAGCATGCCCACATGTTCTGCGCTCGGTTAACTATGCATCTTCAAAGTAGTACAACATTCAAAAATTTGGACACACGTTAATTTTCTAGTATCCTAGACTGAAGGGTTTCATCATGGATTTAACAACATAAAAGTTCTCTTTCAATCTATTCCCTTCAAGTAAAATGTTATTCACCCATTCGTCAATTTTGTTATAACCGACCTCACTCAACCTATGATCTGATTTCATGGTGAACAATTATGCAACGACCAATAATTTATTGTGATTTGTGCACTCATCCCATAATGGTTCATCGAAGTCTTTTAAAAGATAAAAAAAGCATGGTCGCGTTTGTATTAGGTTTTTTTATCTACTATTGGACATTGACCGCCATAATCCTTATTCATTCTCATCGCATTCATAACTATATTCCTATAAAGATTGTCATCTATAACTTTATGCACGTTTCTAGAACTAAATGTTGACCCAATCATTTTTTCTATCATGATCTCGTGAGGAATATATGGTTCTCCGTGTGTAAACCAACATAAGTGTCTCTCAATAAACCTTTTTTTTATATATAGAAGATGAATTGTTACAACATCTAGATTGAGAAAATTTTTATTTTACACCTCTTACATGGACATCTAATACCGCATTCACTAATATTTCTTAGATTAAATAATTAGTAATTAATAAAAACCTTAACCCCATTATAACAACCTATCCTACACAACCTTTCGGGTGAATCTCGATATATCTATAAACAATCATCCATTACTTATATCAAACCTATATAGAATATTGATAACATGTATTACTTAATTATGTAAACTAAATAAATAACAAAACATTGGTTTAACTTAAACTTATTCAAACTATTTTAATAATACAACTAATTCGTTATTAATTATCTATATAAATTTAAATTTCTATGCATTTCCTGAAAATTTCAACTCAACAATAAAAGTGACAAAATATAAAATGGACCCGTTAAATAATCCATTATTTATTTCATCACAAAACATCTAAGTCATAAATTCAAATTAAATTTCATCAATTTACAAACAAATACAATTTTATAAAATCTCAAACAAACCCTAACTTGTATAAATCATACATTCATACAACAAATTTATATGGAAAAAAACTATAAAACAAGTAAACATCCAAATAAAATACATATACTACAAAAATATGCAATAAAATTTAACATTTTAAAATTGAGTTCAAATAAAAAATGGATGGTTTTGCTTACTTGAAGTGGGGAATCTCAATAAAAATTGAATTAGAAAAGGGATGTTGACAAACTGAGTATTGGGATAGTTGAATTTGTAGTGAAAGGTTGATTTGTTATAATTTTTTCTTGGGGGGTCTGTGGTGTTTGTTGCAAAGAAAAATAAAAGAAGAAAAAGAAATAAGGGCAAGAGAATGAAGAATCGCTTGTCAAGTTATAAATTAAATATTATAGACATATTTCATTGATATATTTAAATTTATCGGTAATATTATCTGTAAAAATAACATGTCATCATATTTTTTTGCTTTTTTATTTTTTTTACTGTAATTTTCTCAATATATACTAAGAAAATATATTAATCGGTGTTTATCGATAGCTATTACTGATGGAATATTTCTACTAATGTATTTTTTTGTATTTATGAATTTTTTGGTAATGAATTTGTTTCAAATAAATCAGGAACAAACCAGTAAAAAGGTTTATTGAATGGGTTGACTTCTAATAAAGAAAATAAGAAGAAGAGACCATATGTCGCACATAGAAATTAGTGAAATAACAACAAATTTACAAGTCAATGAAGCACGTAGAAAATGGTTCAAGAAGAAAATGCATATGTGCTCCCCTGACAACATACGTATTGGATAACAACCGTTTAGGGGCTGCATTCGTTGGATGGTTCCCGAAGCGTGAGCTTTAATGTAGTGAAGCTGCGCGTAGGCAAGGGGACATGAGGACAGTTTAACGTGGGCGGTAAATTTCAGGTTTGTTTTAATAACACGTGGTAGTCGTGTGGCGGGATGTTGTCGGATCCCATGTAGAGGGTGCACATGATACCCATGCACTTATGCTCTTTTCCTTCACTGCTCTTAGGCTGCAAACTATCATTTCAACTGCCCTTAAAAGTCACGGCTAGAATATTTTTTTTTTTCAGTATAAAAATAAAATTTCAGACTTTTTCAACTCATTTTTAGATATAAAAGTTTCTTAATCATAAAATATTTATACATATATTTGGTTAAATAAATTGATATTTAATAAAAAAATAATTAAGATTAAGATATTTAATGTTGTAACTTAGATTAAGTATTCAATTGTATTTAGTAACTTTGTTTTTAAAATAATTTTTTATTTAATAAAATGATTATTCATGTTAATAAAAAGATAAAAAAAACATTAACATAAGCAAATTAAATAAAATTATGAAACCTAAATATTAAACAATTCAATATTGAATGACGTAACTGAAAAAAAATAAAAAAAATTGAGCTAACCCATTATTAAATAACGTAATTAAAAAAAAAAATTGAGCTAATCTATTAACTCCATAACTGTGATACATTATTTATTAAAAAAATAATGAATTCATTTTACTATACATAAAAAAACAAAAAACCAATCGAATCCTATTAATATGGCATCAAAAAAAAAAAAAAAACCCAATCGAATCCTATTAATATGGCATCAACAAATGAACCTAAATTGAAAATACCATACCATCCCTCATCCCACCCTCAGACGGGCTACTTTCCTCCTTTCAAAATGAAATTGCCAATACCGCTCTTCTTGGGCAGAAGCTTCGCCGATTCTTCGACGATCTTGCTCCAACTCCAGAATTTCGGCGCCTCCGTTAATAGTTAGTTATATTATTTGTTTTGAGAAAGACAAAAAGCTTTTAGATTTTCTTATAATATAATAATAGGAGAAAGCAGAGGATGGCAAAGGTCTATAATAACACCGTGATCCATCACCGTTGAACGGCTACGAGTACGTTTCATGCAATGTCTATGTTCATGATGGCGACAACTCGGCGTACCCGCACATCAAAGCTTCTGTCTTGTAATTAATACAGATGCTTGCACGTGGCGTTCCCTCATGGTTTTTTGGACAGTACATAGAATCATTGATGCCTTTCCGAATTGCATTCCCTATCATACCCCTCTCGCTTGGATTTATGTTGAAAATAGTATAGATCTGCAGTTTGGACTTGATTTTGATTTCCTCACTTTGGGTGTTTGTCAGAGTTTTAAACCTTTTTTTTTAACACAAATTTATTATTTTTTAATTCAAGCTATTTTTTTTATTGTTTATTAATTGTTTTGATGTGTAAATATAAAAAATAAATTTTAAAAATAAAAAAAATATTATTTTAATACCATATTTCTAAATGCTTATTCTATTAGTTTTATTTAGGTATTTTATTTTTTAGAGTGTTGATTTCTAGATGAAAATTTCTTAATTTCCATACTTAAATTGTTTTTATTTGTAATTTTCAATAATATCTTTTAAAAAAACAACTGCAATCATATATTAAGTATGTTATAAGTATGTTATAAAAATTTATTAGATGAATAGAACTTCCAATATAACTCAGGGTCCATTTATTTACACGACATATAGTGAAATAATATTTTTAATTTTAAATCATAGTTTGTGACGTGATGTTACCAAATAGATAACCAAGTTTTTAATTTAATTGGAATGATAAACATGTTGTAATTATTATGTTTTATATAACGTTATATTAACAAAAATTTTCTGTAAGTTTATACCTTTTTATTTATATATTAATATGTCAGTTTCATATAAAAAAATTAATAAAATAATTTTTTTTGAAATCATTCTTTATTTATATATATATATATATATATAAACTAAAACCCCGCCACCCACGTGTACCTATCCCTGGCCGGGAATGGTATAAAGAGATATGTCTTAGCTTGTGTTTATTCTTGCATGTTTGTGTATTTTTTAAAAATCTGAATTTTTTATTTTAATTAAAATTAAATTTTTTTTATTTTTTTATTGTTTTTATATATTAATATTAAAAATAAAATTTTAAAAATAAAAAAATATTATTTTAATACATTAAAAATAAAAAAACACTTTAAAAATTAAATACTACCATCACACAATATTACACAATAGTATCTTTCAGACAGCACACATGGTAGGATGTACCATGTCTCAGGGTAGCGTGGAAAATAAGCTATTTAAGCGGAGCCAAACTGTTACATGCGGGACCCACTTTGGTTCATCTCTTGTTGTTAAGTGATTCAACGGCTTGTGCTCTGATCTTGCACGATGGACAATCCCTGACCGTTGATCTTGTTGCTTCACCCAGCATCCTAGTTGCTCTGGTTTAAAAGACTAAGACCAAATTGAGGTTTGGTCGCGTATTGTTTGTTTATTATGGTTTCATTCCATTTGGTCATCCTTTACGAATACGAATATGTGGTCGAATTAACCACGCCTTTTCCCCCCCTTAAATCTTGGCATGAAGATATATTGAGGGTTTAAAAAATATTAATATTTTGAGAAAATTAACCAAAAAAACAACATATTGCTACTATATTTCTTGTTAAAAAACCCTGGAAATCTAGTCATTTCATTGCCAAAACCACGAGCTCAAGACTTTCGAGCTGAATTATTATTATTATTATTATTATTATTGTGTAAACAAAGCGATGGAAAGGCGGTGGGTGCCCGCAAAAAAGAAAAAGAATTGCATATAGAAAATTAAGGATTAGATAATGTCTTTTCATAAGACTAAACAAGGTCCGTGACAAGATGTAGACAGAATTGCATCAGCTTAATTTGACCCACTTGTTCGTCGAAAAAGACCTGCAACTGTATGGAAGTTGCACAAAGAAGAAGAAAAATGGTAACAATATAAGAATCGATCTTCGTAACTTTGATTTTTATAAACAAACCTTTTCGATCAATTATACCAAGTCATCTGAAATGATGATGTATATATTTATAAATTAAGTTATTTGATATTTAAATAGTTATTAATCACACATTCAGGTTAATATTTTCTTCTTTAGAGTTTAGAAAATGCATGATTAGTGATAAAAATATTAGCACTTTCAAAATAATCTGTTTTGGTGAGGTTTAGTAATTGTCCGATCTGATGATACAGTTAATAGCTTTAAATAAATAACTGTAATAAATAAAATAAAAAGTTTTAAATTCTAAAAATTAAAGTGTTTGTTTTTGTTTTGATATGATAAATACTCTTGGAATTGAAGTATGGATGCTTAGAGAAAAGAAATTATAAACTCTTTACCTAGATGATTCAAATGGTATTTATAATCTTTGAACTTTATCACTTTGATGAAGTGGAGGGGTTTGATAGTTATTTTCTCCTGATTATATTAACGAGGGGCAAAAATCGCTTACACATCATTAACAAGGGACAAATATCCCTTACACATCTTTAATGAGATGAAAATATGACGGGCCACTGAGAGACCTTTTATACACTTATAGATGTAGGGAGAAAATTATTCTTGACATGAATAGTTCATGTTAAAAGTATTAAGAATGAACATATGGAGTGTTATGACCCTACCATGGGTTTATAACAATCCTTAAACCAATTGGGCTTGACGCGTAGTCAAGCTTGGGGGAGGTGGATCTGGCAGTTCGCCAGACCTATGTTCACTTGGATTCAGCGCGTGACAGAACTCAAGAATATTGGGTTTGACAACTCGCTATACTCATGCTTATTTGGGCTCTGTGAGTGGCCGAGCTTAAGTATGTTGGGTCTGGCAATTTGTCAGATCTATAATTATTTAAACTTAGCACGTGGTTGAATCTAAGTATGTTAGGTGTGATGCTTTCTCATGACCAAGTATTTTTTAGACAAGGTTTTAAGCTTTTTTCACTAGACATTAAAAACACCACTTCATTAGTTAATAATCTAATTAAGTTGTTAGCACATACACGCATGCTTGAAGTTAAAGTAATCAGATTTCTATTACTTAAAACAGCAAAACTCCTTAATGCTTGGATATTTGCTGTATAAAGAATACTTAAAGCACGAATAAAGGTGGCGCTTATATAAAATGGAAATAAATAGATTAAAATCCTTATCTAGCTACAACACGGACATTTGAATAATATAAACTGAAGACCATAAGCAAATCTAATATACCTATTATTGTTCGTAGCCTCCTGGGGAAGTCCATAACGAGCTTTCAAGGAAGTTTCACATGGGGTCATTAATCTCTTATCTAAACCTACAGCAAGCATATTATATGTTTGATCAGCAAATGAAGCATGATACGAATCTTTCAGAGATGCTTTGGTCTGATATGGGTATTGAAGAAATGTTGTACAGGAAGAGACAAGTTGCCGATGATGCTTAGAAATGATCCGCGCATTAATTAAACATGTTAAGTAAAGATATAATTATGTAGAATGATCAGTAACATTAGTAGTGATCGAAGAATATTCACATGAGAGAGAACAAATTCCAAGCAAGACAAAACAATGTCTCAATCTTGGTTCAATTTAAAATCCCAACTGGACTAATATAAAAAAAATATAGTCATAGAATGAAATTTCCTTGCTGCGTGCTAAGGTATGGGAGCATCGCGCATTGGTTGCTGAAAACTCAGTGTCGCAGACTCTTATTGAATTGGTCTTTTGTGTGTGGCGTCGTTATTGATCGCCATAATCCAACCAATTCTATCTTCGATGGGTTTTTGTTGAAGAGTCCTTCAATTAAATCAGAGGTGAAAACAATTAACTGCTCATAGTAATGTTGAAGAGTCTTCGATGGGTTTTTGTTGAAGAGTCCTTCAATTAAATCAGAGGTGAAAACAATTAACTGCTCATAGTAATGTTGAAGAGTTAAAAGAGTCATACATACTCTCAGTACCTTTGAATTCTACAATAATATATCGAAGTCGATATTCTTTGGAAGAACTTAAAATACTAAAGTCACCCTTTGCAAACTTAGTTTGGATAGTAATATAAGTGGGCTTATCATTCATATTATCGATACCATCCAATATCCAAGTCTTAATAAAGGGGTATAATTAAGCAGGTAATTAATTTATCATAAACACTACTCTAATCCGTATTTAGATGACATATTTAAGACAAGTGAGGAGGGGCCAAGTCTTGGTGTACAAAACTAATGACCCAGTATACACTCTAAATTAACTTATAGAATCCTAAAGAAAACAAAACAAAACAAAACACGCACGCGCACATATATTTATATTAAACCCACAATCCTAAAGAAAACAATTTTGAAAGCTTAGTGATTTTTATTTATTTTTTGGATATGGTAAAAAAAATTGGATCTTCGACACTGCCATTTCTATAATTAAATTGACAATTGCTTTACTTCATTTTTTTAAAGTTCCTAATTAGAGGTTTGAGAATCTGAACCGAATTATGGTTCTTCGACACGTTGCTGACTTTTACAGCTTTGAACAAATGAGCTAAGAGCAGTAAAAATCCTAGTCCATGCACGTTGTTGGACTCTTTCAAAATTTCAGCAAAGTGTTGGATTAGCGACTTGACTTCAAACAGGTTGCATAAGCACCATATATGCACCTAATTAATTAATTTACCCAAGTTCATATATGTACCATATCGTCAAACTAAGATCTTCAATCAGGTATTGAAAATTTCTTTTCATTCAAAAAGGGGAAGTCACGCATGAGAATATCATGCCTGAATTTTGAACTTTGACGTGAATTTCATTTAAAGTCATTGCTTCTTCATGCGTTGATATAAAGGAGGTGGGGGGAGAGAGAGTGCTGCAACTTTTATTATGTTAGAATTTAGTCACGCCAAAAGCAAGAGTACTTCTTAAAATAAGGTTAAACCCCTAATCCTAGCTAGCTACAAGCTAGCTCTGAATGAAAAATTCTGGAATAGATTTGGTCACTCTAACATGGTTGTTTTCGGATAAACAATGTAAATTGTTCAGTGGGATAGCTAAGGCCAAACCCACTAATCTTAAAAAACTCAGGCGATGATTGGATTCGATGCCATAATATAAGATGGAAACTCCTTTACAAGCTAGCATAGGTTGGGTGGGGATGTCTAGCTAAAAGATGCTTGCCTTTTGTTAATTTCTTTTTCAAATCTTGAATCTATGAACATATTTTTTTTTCTTCACCTTTGAATCCGTGCCTTTCATTGCTCTTTTCCAGCTGGGCTCTTTAGGCATGACCAAAATGGGTGATGATCACATAATTCCATTGCCACTTCTGCTTCTGACTGATGAAAGTTGAACAGGAGGCATGGAGAAGTGAATTTGGGTCCTCCATGTAGATTTGCTCGCTTTGCAATATCGTTGAAAAATATATACTCTATGAAAAATATTAACCTATGATTTGTCCATGACATTATTTATAGATTCCCACGTTTGTTAATAGATGGAAGATTTTGTTGTTTCTGAATTCAAATGTCAGTTACCCTATTCCATAAAAAAGAAAAATATAATTTGACCTGAAACTTTCAAGTTCTTCGTATTAAGGTTGATTTCAGGAAAAGAAGCCACTGGTCTTGAGCTGTCAAAGTAAACTATCAAAGCAACAGAAAATTTAGAGTTTCCAAAACGAGATAGCAGGAAAATTAACTCTAGCAAATCATGAAAACCCAGAAAAATCAATTCCTTGTATAAAGGCTAGAATCGTGGGTTCTGCTTTTGATATTTTGCTTTCCCGAATCTGTTTCTCTTATATATATTCAAGACAAGCAAAAGTAAATTCACAAGCAAAGATTTCAAATCTTTATCTCTTATTCTTCATGCTTTGTTATCTGTTCCGTGCAATTGTTCTATATATCATGCATAAAGTGGGATAAAATTAGGCAGAATCAATGGAAAATTCCTTTTGATTTGCTGATTTGCACATGCACAGCAATAATCAGAGTCAATTATTATGCCTCAAATCAAGCTGCTCCACTTGTTAATTTTAACCTTGGATTTTATGGAAAACCAAGAATTGTTATTGTAAACAACACATGGCACGCAAGTATAAAAGTACAATTAACACATTAGCTAAAAACTTTTGTGCTAGTGTAGAGAAATTAAAATGGAGAGACAAGGGTGCAACTGGCGACTGCATATCTTGAAGGAGCATCCTACTTTTGTGTCACTTCATCAAGTGTTAGGGGTATTAGAACCAAAGTGCAACCAACTGTAGATAAACAATAACAACATAATATTCTTTGGGCTCAAATCCTTTTTCTTCCTCTCAAGATATGATTCGGGATGGAGATAGATAATATCTTACAGAGCATTTGGGTACTACATTAATATATAATTAATAATTTTATCTGTACCTTCTGCAACTTGCGTTCACCATGCACAAGATCTCTAGTTTCTTTCCAAAATTCTCCTCCTTCTATAATGTTTCCTTTTTGGATATCAATATATGGCTATTAAAGACTGGTTGGTGTCGAACAAATCCTTTTTGGGTTTAGATCAGTGGTATTATAGATGTTCGAAAAAGATCATATGCCCTTCTCCCAAAAATAAATAAATAAATAAATAACTAAATAAATAAACAAAGAAAGAGCATGTTTGGCTAAATAGCCCCCCTACTCCAACAGCCTTTTCTATTCATGTGAATATAATCATTTGGTGAACAGAGGACCATATTCTAAGTACACTAACTGATCATGTTAAGGTTATCATCATGTAAGGAGAAAATAATTATTTAAAGTCTACAATCACACTAATTAAGGATCAAAATCATTATTATTGATGGATTAGAGCAGGTTATGATTGACTTCACAAGGATCAGATCTTGGTCCCGGCGCATTCTTTGATTATGCTATGATGTTCTAGCTCTTATTAATTCTGAGCAAAATAGAGTGGTTATTTTATGTGTCTGTGTGGAAGAAAAGGATCTCCTTTCGGCAGCATGATGAGCTTATCGAGGACAGATGAATTCTTCTTAGCCAGAGAGTACTGTAAAAGTGTAGTGAACCTACCCGTTTTCCTGTTAAATTCACACATTCGTCTCCTTTTATTTTATAGTTATTTTTTAGATGAACGACCCTGAGCCTGCTTTCCACCATATATGCATATATTTGCATTTCCTACAGCGGTACAAAATCCTCCAGCATTAAAATTTTAGTATAAAAAAATCTCTTTCAATCAAGCGGGAAATTAACTAGACACAGCTGTGTTGCCCAAAAAGTCTATAAAAAAATGAATTGGGTCAAGGTTGGGAAGTAAATTTATGTTAAACCGGTTTGTTTGGTGGAAATTAGTTTTTTTTTTGAAAGTAAATTCTGGAAAAATAAATTATTTTTTGATATTTGGTAATGCAATGAAAAATAAGTTGGAAAACACTTTTCATTATTTGATTATGTCATGAAAAATAAGTTGGAAAATAACTTATTAATGTTTTATTTTTTCAAGTTTATTAAAATAATAAGAAACAAATCTTATAAATTAAAAATTTGAATAAGAATGAAATTGAAAAAAATATAATTTCATAAATTATCTCAAATAAAATAAATAATAATCAAAATAATAGAGATCAAATCTAAAAATAAAAAAAATTGAAAGATGAAGAAATTAAAATAATAATAATAAAAATTTTATAAATTATTTCAAATAAAATAATTAACAATTAAAAGAATAAAAATTAAATTTAATAAATAAAAAAATTCAATAAAAAAATTATAAAGAGAAAACAAATAACAATTAATGCTACTGCATGGAGAAGGCTGATTAAGTTGCCTACTTAATCCCTGTTGGGACCATTGATTCTTGTTTTTGTCAAGACACAAGTGTCTTATTATTAGCATGATTATTTTTCTAAACAACAAAACAGTATTAATTCTCAGGGAAGGAAATCACTTGGCTGTTGACACGCAAATTAAGAGAATATTCATGTTAATATTGTAGCGTCCCCAGCCATCCCTCAAAGGGCATTTGCGCATAACTTTTCTGAGCAGTACCATCAACTTGGAAATGAAATAAATTGGCAGCACAAATGCAAGATACAAACCATACGTATACTAATTTCTTATTTGTATTTTCGTACATATATACGCCAATGATCCATGCAACAAGCTAGTCTCCTAATACTGGGGGACTTTGCGATGTGACGTTGGGGGAAAACGCCAATTAATACTGTTGTCGACGCATCGACTCATCTAAATAGTTCTTAATTCTTGATTGCTAAAGCCATCAAAGATGTGACAAAAGGAGTGAGCATGTGTTTATTCACAATATTTTTTAGGGTCTCTAACCTAACCATGTGCATTGTTTTAATTTTTTTTCCAAAGGTCAATGGTGTTATATTAAGTTATTTCATTTCTATTAACTAATATAAACTATAATTTATATTACTGTATGTGATCTTGATTAGTTGGTGGCTGAGATATGGTCTTATGTCAGCTGCACCTCTTGAAGGGACACTAAATTCAAATCCTGCATCTCTCCAAGACTATTAAAGCAACGGAAACATTGGCCCATTTAAGACCCTCTGTTGAGCCAGGACCGATCGATGATGAGCGTAAATTCTGGGGTCCAGTAGACTATAAAGTCAAGGGCCTAAGCCCAAATTATCTGCTTTTCACCAACGAATCAGATTGGGAGACTAGAGAGCCCAGCGGCAGATATTTCGCGAGTTGCTTGGCCTCCAAGTAATTGACAGACAAGAGCCTAACGGGGCTGGTGCATGATATATGCAGTTTAAATTGCAGTGTATAAGAACATGTATTACTGTATTAAACGTGCTATATTCAATAGCCTTGGGTTGGTAAGTAATTCTTGTTCTTTTTTAGCTGCCATGCTCGCCTTCATCCCCGCGCTGTCAACTGTAGGAAGAAGAAGCTGACAGGATGTTGAAGAGAGATGACTGAACTGCGTTGCATTTGAGCTTCGTGACATTCTATCAACTTGAACTTATAGAATCGAGTCCAATCCGGATTTAATCTATTAAATATACCTGCCGCTCTGCCAGTACTGCACTACTAGCTCTTTCAGCTGTCAGTATTGGTAATAGAATGGACACCGATTTTTTTATATATATAATTATGGGTGTTTGGATTAATTTACAAGTATTTCAACTATGAACAGCCTTTTGTTGGAAAATTCTCTCCTCTGGTGCAATCGTGGGGCATTAAGGAAACTATACCCTTGGCATTGACATAAGCATACCCCAGATTTATTCTTCATTGGATCGCCTCACGAGGAATGATTTTGCGTCTACTTCATTTGGGAGAGAACAGCAATCCGTCTATACAATTACCAAAAACATTGGCAAATAATAATGAAAAAGCTGATGAAAAATATTTTGTTGATAATTTTTTTATGAAAGTAGCGGCATAAAAGCCCTGCAAATAACTTCTAATAAAAATTATCATGGGCTTTCAAAAATAATAAAAAAAAGTCAATAAAAATTCCATCGTGTTTTACTAAATTAATGCCTACATAAATTGTGTTGGAAAATATTAAAATGAATTAAAACCCACAACTCCTCTTCTCTTCCTATTTCATCTTCTTCTTTGAATTAAAATTACAACAAGAAAGGCAAAAATTGATCCTCGATTCTATCTAGAAATTAACAATAAAGATGGAAAGAGAGACCGGCCATCATTCTTATATTTGAAATAGAAGAAAGGTAGAGGCAAAATGCAGATATTTGTGAAAACTCTAACAGGGAAGACAGTAACCCTCGAGGTTGAATGAAACAACAACATTGACAATGTCAAAACCAAAATCGAAGACAAAGAAGGTACCTCTTCTTTCTTTCTAAAAATCCAATTGATGTGTTAATTTGAGGTGTTGTTTTTTAAAAATTTAATTTTTTTCTTTAAAATTAATATTTTTTATTTTAAAATTATTTTAATTTATTAATATTAAAAATAATTTTTAAAAATAAAAATAATTATTAGCAAACACTCAAATCTGTTCTTAGTTAAAATTATAGTAATGAAACAAGATTCTCGTATCTTTGAGATTGTAATAATAATTATGGTTTAAAGTATTTTTTATTTTTTAAAAATTATTTTTAAAATTAACATATTAAAACCATATAAAAACATAAATTTTTCTTTTAATAAAAATAATTAAATTTGTTTTTTTTAAAAAAACAAGATTTCAACCGAGACGTACTCTCTTTTCTGTTTATTATAAGGCTGGGGATCCAAATATTACCCAACTTGGGCTCTCGTTAGATGCGCCAACACGACGCATGCCACCCATGCTTGACCGTTGGTCGGTTCTCCTCCCTTTCAAGATTTATTATCGTCCTATCCTAAAAATGAAGAAATAAACCCTAAACACCTGTTTTTATCTGATCATCCAACCACCCGGGTAAGGTAATTTGAATTCCTTTCGCTTTTCTTTTTATTTACTGCAAAATTAGGGCTCTTCTATCTCTCTCTCAACAATTACTGCTACTGGAATTAAATCAAAGAGAATGAGAGATTAGGTTTGCTCTGCTTTGTTATTTGCAATTTCAAAATTCACTACATTCCTAGTTATTTTCATGTTTATATTTTAATGGCCTCTGTCACCGCCTCCTGGCTCTCACTTGTTTCATAGCCGCATCTTTTATGTTTCCCTATCTATCTCTTCTGCAATTAATTTCTTTCTTCCTTTTTTGGTAATTGCAAGCATTTGTTCGTTATTTTTTTCCAGGTTACCTAACGGAGGGGC